>Ga0187833_10000132_pt1 | contig 81641 bp, 72 predicted proteins | sample ETNtaG_37_FD_167968 | JGI IMG/M metagenome (GOLD analysis project Ga0187833, IMG submission 167968) | Marine microbial and viral communities from oxygen minimum zone, Eastern Pacific Ocean - ETNP2014_SV_400_PacBio MetaG (Illumina Assembly) | ecosystem: Environmental > Aquatic > Marine > Hypoxic... | reverse complement strand
TACCGACACAGAGAAACGCGAAGTAACTGTCGGCGAACATGTATCCTATCATTGGAATGGGGAGAAAAAGAAGAAGCAACGTGAATACAATCCTCCCTCCCCATAGATCCGACGCTATCCCCAGAAGGAGGCTGGTGATGGCTGCAAAAAGTGGCGACATGGCAGCCACAAGCAGGACCTCGCTTGCAGAATAACCATACCAATCCTTTAAGTAAGGAGCGAGAGAAGAGTTTATAGCCCATACACTAAAACCATAGATGAATGTAATAAGAGCAACGGACAAGACCTTTGGATTACCGGTAGGCTCCCATGAACTCTCGCCTTTCACATTCCTCTTTTCAATGCCACCCAGTTGAGAAACCGTGTCCTCAGTATTCGAATTTGTCACATCGATCACCTCGTTCCTCGCTAGACGACAGTCAAAGCAGCTTATTTCTTTAACGCCACGAACCTTCTCATGGAGATAAAGGGCCTGGTAAAGTAACCGAACGGATAGCTAAAGATATGCACCAGTTTGGTAAAGGGGAGATAGGCAAAAAAGAGAAGTGCACAGATGATATGCAGTTTGTTGATCAAAGGAGCGCCTGCTATCATCGCAATATCGGGTTGCAATTTAAATATACTAGCCAGCCAGGGTCCTGCGGCATACGAGATTCCGAAGACCAGTTCAACTGCGGACTGATAAAGCCCGAAACCGCTGATTAGAATCAGCAGTAGAAGAACTATGTAGTCATCTGCGGTACTCATCGCCTTCACTTGCGGGATTGAGATTCTGCGGATCAGTGCCCATACGATGCCAAAGAAAAAAACAATACCACCACCCAGACCTACCCATCTGAAAAAATCAACCCATGATACAAGGTTATATGCACCTCCTATCAACCCAGCAAGGTGTGCAACAAACAGAACAAGTATGCCCCAGTGTAGGCATAAGGATACGGGACCTATGGATGCTCGACCAAAAAATCCTGTGGCGCGGGTTGTCCACAGATAATCACCTCGAGCGCTCCAGTCCCACTTACCTCTGTGTCCACTCATTGCTCCGCTAAAGCTGCGATAGATTAATCCACCGAAAAAGAGAATGATGGTTATGTACGTCAACCCGATGAAAAAGAAACTATCGAAACGATCTATCATAGACTTCCACCTTTGCTTCGCTGTGTGTTGGCGATGGTTGTATTTTTACTATCTGAACTGTTTCGAGATTCGCGATTTTCTCCAACGCATCGAGAAGATAGAGATAGGGCGTTCCCAGTTCTACCAGACGGGCTCGCATCGGCGGTAGGAACGGCAGAATGTACTCGTTCAGGAGTTTCTCCCTTATGGGATCGTCGCTTGACATGGCAGTCAGCGAGAGGAAGTCCACCATCAGTGGCAAGTAATCCGGCAACTCCGATCCATCGGGTATCTGACCGAAATGCTTGTAGATACCTGTTAGTTCAATCATATACCCGTTTCTGTCTGAAACGGCAGCATTGGCACAGGTCGAGGGTTCATCATAGCTGTGACTACCGAGGTACAAGGCGCATTTAGGATCCAGCTCAAACAAGTCGATGTAGTCCTCATCCGAAATCCGGTTTTCTTCAAGGAAGCGAGAAAGTAACCTGGCGCTCTCTTTGTCAAAGCTCTCCAGTCTTTTAACAGCTTCTCTGGTGTCTCTCTCAATATCCTGCCAGCCCTCAGCCCCGGGCAGGCTGCACCACAACTCCGCTATGCAGCCATAAACATCACTCAATATCTCTTGTTGATTCATACTACTCATAGTCTTTCGCACCCGTGTGATACGATTTGAAATAACTTTTCCTTCTCTTCATTGGCGACCAGGGGGTCATATTTTCAAATCCTGCGAAGCCACGTTCGGTATATGGACTGATATCAGCATCCTCGCGTTTGGTATTTGGAACCACAAAACGCTCGTTATAAAAAGACAGGGAAAGTGCCCTTACGATTCCTTTTGCGTCTTCCTGGGTCAGCCCCACCCTTTCCAGCACTGCGATATCAGGTTTTTTGTCGACACGTATGCTTCTTTCGTAATGCCGGACAGCAAGCTGCCGCAGGAGCGTTCTTTTCACTACTTCATCATTACCTGCACCAAACATAGTGGCAAGATACTTGAATGGAATCCGAAATTTTTCCAGCTCATCAAGATCAAGAAGCGGGCCCGAAGCCGGTTTTTCCATATCGAATATATCTGAATCTGAAGGTGTGTCTTTCCCCGCGCTAGTCACAAGGGGTGCCAAAGGTGGAATATAAAACAAGCTGGGCAGCGTTCTGAATTCAGGGTGAAGTGGTAGTGCTAATTCCCATTCCTTGACCAATTTGTAGATCGGTGAACGTTGGGCTGCATCAATCCAGTCATCACTGATACCACTTTCCTTTGCCCCTGCAATCACCTCTGGGTCAAATGGATCAAGAATGATTTCTCTTTGAGCCTCGACAAGATCCTCATCATTCGCCAGTGCGGCTTCCTCAACACGATCCATATCATAAAAAATCAAACCAAATGACCGGATTTTTCCGACACAGGAATGGAAACAGACCGGTGGCATGCCTGATTCAATTCTCGGATAACAGAGAATGCATTTTTCCATCTTTCCGCTGGCCCAATTAAAATAAGGCTTCTTGTATGGGCAGGAAGAGATGCAATAGCGCCAGCTGCGACATCTGTTCTGATCGATGAGGACGATACCGTCCTCTTCTCTTTTATAGGCGGCACCTGATGGACAAGCACCTGCGCATCCCGGATTGAGGCAGTGATTACAGATGCGCGGAAGATAGAAATAGAATACGTCCCGGAACTTGAGCGTCGCTTCCATATCTGCGTCGCTCATATCTGCAAAGTTCGGGTCGTGCTTGCCGGTAATGTGAGTTCCACCGGCGTTATCCTCCCAATTCACACCCCAGTCAATGGGTATATCTTCTTTCTCAGTAACCATGGATTTAGGTCTGCCGACAGGTTGCTGCTTACTTTGTTCTGAAGAATGCAGATCATCGTAAGTGAAGGTATAAACATCACCCTTCCCATAGTAATCAGCCATTTCCGGCGTATGAGGGTTATAAAAAAGATTAGCGAGCATAGAGGCCTTGTTGCCATATCGGAGTTTCAGCTTGTCGCCATCCTTCGTCCAGCCTCCCTTCCACAAATCCTGATCTTCCCACCGCTTCGGATAACCGATGCCAGGTTTGGTTTCGACATTATTCCACCACATGTATTCGGCGCCTTCCCGGTTCGTCCACACATTTTTGCAGGCAACGGTGCAGGTATTGCAACCAATACACTTTTCCAGGTTGAAGGACATGCTTAACTGTGCTTTTACTTTCATGGTCTTCTGCTATGGTCTTTTATTTATGTTTAGGTTGATGGCAATTGATCTATATCGCTTTCCTGATAGATCGGTTTGTTTCCGGGTCCAAGAGGCATCTTGCGAATGATGACACCGTGATCTCGTTCAGATGGACTCGTTCCCCAGTAGTTAATGTAATATGAAAACTGGGCATACCCACCAATCATTGTCGCCGGATTCATTAGTATTCTAGTGGTAGCGTTATTGTTGCCACCGCGCAGGTCTGTGGCATTGTTTTTCTTGGCAAGAGGTGAGAGGGGAACATTCACATGCCGTTCCACCTGATGATAGGTGATAGCCATCTTTCGCGGCACCTGATGACTTACCACGGCTCTTACTACCTCGATACCGTTTTCGCAATACATTTCCACCCAGTCGTTATCTACCACTTCGATATCGGTAGCGTCATCCGGATTGAGCCAAACCGTCGGGCCACCACGCGACATGTGCATCATTGGCCAATGGTCTCTAAAAGAGCTGTGTATCTGCCATTTGCCATGCGGGGTGATAAAACGGAAAACCTTTGCCTTGGGACCAGCTTTAGCTAGATTAATATCCCCGACCGCCACCATGTCCAGAGGTGGTTTGTTAGTTGGCAATGCTTCACCAAGTTCCCTCAAACCCTGGTGGTCATAGTATATTTCCTGTCTCCCCGAAAGCGTGTGCCAGGGCTTCAGTCTTTCCACATTCATTGTCCACGGACCGAACGTCCTCTGCTTCCCTTCTGTGTCATGGAGCATGGCACTCCACTGTGGGGTGGTGTGAATTCGCCTCGGTTGAGATATGATATCCTTGTAATGAACTTTTCGGTTTTTGACGACTTCAACCATATCGGCCAATGGCAGGCCTACTTTCTTTTCCATTTCCTTGAAAAACATCGATGACAGCCGTCCGTTCAGTTCAGGAGAAATCTGAAGAAGGAGTTCGCATGCCTGTTCCGGCTTTTCAAAATACACCTTGCCATCTTTCACATCTAACACTTCGTTGTTTTTCAATTCCTCTTCAACGATGGGTGTCAGATCGGTGTACTGTCCCTTGGAGCCATAGCCGTTGGGCTGACTAACTAGTGGGCCAAGTGAAACCAGTTTGTCATAGACTTTTGTGTAATCCCTTTCAACGATGGCGATATTGGGGAATGTTTTACCTGGCACCAGCTCAGTATCACCATTTCGCCAATCCTTGACCTCTCCCATCGGTTGTGCGAGTTGGTCCGGGCTGTCCATCCACAGCGCGTTGAAAACAATGTCTTTGACCGGTTCAGGGAAGTGTTTCTGTGCCATTTCTGAAAATTTCTTGGCGATGAGCTTAAATGCTTCCCAATCATGCTTGGCTTCCCACGGCGGCGCTGTGGCCGGCGTTAAAGGGTGAACAAATGTATGCATGTCGCCAAAGGTAACATCGTGTTTTTCATACCAGAAAGCTGCTGGTAGCACCACATCTGCATAGTTAGCAGTAGAGTCCATTCGAAGATTAAGATTAACTAACAGATCCAGTTTGCCAATGGGCGAATCTTCTTTCCATTCGATTTCATTCACCAGACCTTTTGCCGGTTCTTCATCCCACATGACATTGTTGTGTGTGCCGAGCCAGTGCTTGAGTGTCAATTCATGCCCCCTCATACTGGTACCAATGAGGTTTCCACGATAGACGGTGACCATTTTCAGCATATTTTCTGGCGCATCAACATCATGAATAGCGAAATTCAACTTCTCATCCTTAAACTGCTGTACGAGCCAATCTTTTACTTCTTCGTCGCTATTACATCCCGCTCCGATGGCTTCCTTGTAAAGTTCCATCGGATTCTTCTTGTCGATCTGAGGAAAGAACGGTAACCATCCCAATCTAACCGCAAGCGCGTTCATGTCGGCAGCGTGATTGAATTTGGGAAGCTTTTTAGCGCCGGGCGCCCATTGTGTGTCAAAAGACATTGGGTCGTATCGCCACTGCCCCGTGTGAAAATACCATAAAGAGGTTGTATTCATCAGCCGTGGTGGTCTTGACCAATCAAGAGCGCCACTGATATTCACAAATGCAGCATTCAGCCGAGTGTGCTGAGTGCCGACATAGTGATTAAAGTTACCCCCGTTCACGCCATTGCATCCGCACAGTGCAAGCATCACCGCCTGGTTGCGGTAATAAAGTGAGGCGCCATGATAAAAGTGTTGAATTCCAGGGCCAGTGATAAAAAGTGATTTACCACCGGTTTTTTCTGCATTTTCCGCAAATTCTCTTCCTACCTGTATCGCCAGGTCTCTACTTACACCTGTTTGTGCCTCCTGCCAGGCAGGGGTATAGGGTTTTGGATCATTGTAATCTTCCGGGTAATCACCCCCCAGGCCTCTTGATACACCGGCTTGCGCTAACAAAAGGTCAAAGGCAGTGGTTACGAGTAGTTCTTTACCATCGTTTGTTCGAATCCTTTTAGCCGGAACCTCCCGCAGAATTTCCAGTGCTTTTTGTCCTTTCCCTTCTGTCTCACCGATATTGATGCTGTAGGTTTCAGTAAAGTCGCTGAATGAAACCATGGCTTTTTCATCATCATTACCCAGAAGTGTGAGGAGCGGATCAAATTCCTCCTGAGTTACGGCGTTTTTCAGTTGAAGATTCCAGTTGCCCGTTGGTTCTTTTTCCCACCTGAAACCAACTGATCCGGTAGGAAGATGCAATTTCCCGTCAGCATCGGTCATTATGAGTTTCCAATCGGGATTTTCCTCATTGGCGTATTCAGCAATATCCGACGCACGCACAAATCGGCCCATCTGATATTTATCCCCATCTTCATCCAGAACCACAAGGAAAGGCTGGTTGGTATATCGTTTAACATAGTCAGTGAAATATGGTGTATCTCTGTCTGCATAGAATTCTTTCAGGATGACGTGGATGCAAGCCATCAGAAAGGCGCCATCACTGCCTGGTACAACCGGTACCCATGTATCGGCGTATTTCGTCACATCCGAGTAGTTCGGAGACATGACGACAATTTTCGAGCCCCGATACTTGGCTTCGGAGAGAAAGTGCGTGTCCGCCGTACGGGTCATGTTTATATTTGAACCGGCAACGACCCAGTAGGTGCCAAGATACCAATCGGAGCTTTCACAGTTTTCGGTCTGGTCACCAAACATGGAGGAAGAAACATGGGGAAGGTCGTGGTACCACTCATAGTAGCTGCAGTAGATGCCACCCAATAGATTGTTATATCGGTGCCCGGAAATGAAACTGACCAGGCTCATGGCTGGGATTGGTGAAAAATTGGCCATGTGATCTGGCCCGTATCTTTTAATGGTGTATATCTGAGCCGCTGCAATTAGTTCAACTGACTCTTCCCAACTGACTCTTTTCCAGCCTGCTTTACCTCTTGCAGATTTATACACCTTTGACTTCTCTTCGTCTTCAACGATGCTTGCATAGGCTTCAACGGGATCTTTACCGCTCTTGCACTCCTCGGTAAACATTTCCCACAGCACTTTACGAATGTAGGGATACTTTGGTCTCAGCGGACTATATGGGTACCAGGAAGCGGTTACCCCTCTCTGACATCCCCTCGGTTCAACATTGGGAATATCGGGATCAATCTGCGGATAATCTGTTTTTTGAAGTTCCCAGCATATTAGCCCGTCTTTTACGAAGACCTCCCAACTGCATGCCATAGAACAGTTCACGCCATGACCTGTTCGCACGCTGTAGTCGTAGCTCCATCTTTTTCTATAAAAGTCCTCCCATGAGCGAGAGTCCTCTGTTACGCTAAACCACTTGCTGCTATTTTTCATGATTTGTCTTTTCGGTTTCCATAGTTTTTTGAAATCATCTGACATCCACTTCCTTCTTACCCGCCTTAAGTCCAATCAAAGTAAGTCCAATCAAAATTACAATGCTGATGAGAACCGTCGGGAAATATTCAGAAGGTAAACCGGTCGCCACAGTTGCTTTTTCTTCAGTGCTCTTCAAATACTTGATTACTGCTGATACATCTGCATCAGTTAAGCCAAGAGGTACCATCGGTATTCCGTTGGCTTCCTGTAAGAGTTGAATAGCTATCGGATCTTTTTCAGCCAGCAGTCTATCGGGCTCTTTGATCTGACGTATCAGCCAGCTTTCTTCTCTACGTGAGCTTACACCAGCCAAATCAGGTCCGATTGTTTTTCCTCCGCCAATGGTGTGGCAAGCTGAACAGCGACTTTGGTAAATTTGTTGACCGGTCTCTGCAGCTGCCAGGGCGTTCTCTACCGATCCAAGAACAAAAATCACAAGAACACCTAACACGGGGCAGCATGTCTTTAAAAACTTCGCGGCTAAACCTGTTTCAATACTAACCGGTTGGATTGGTTGAACAATGGCACTCATTTAGATCTCCAATTAGTTCTTCTGCTTCTTGTTCGATCTATTAGATTTCATGGCAGTTGTAGATGAACTGGCCAGTGTAGGCCCCATTACCCCGCTTACCCGGCTAAGGAATTCACTCATTTCCATCAGGTTCTGAAAATACTGCTCCTCTTCTCCCTGAACATGCCGGATATGTCCGCGCCATGTCGTATCCTCATTATCGCCGTGTTCCAGCCAGATACGTGCGACGAAAGATTCCTTAATATGTTCTTCAATCATGGCGCCGGGCCTCAAATTGTCATCAGAACAGACCGTGGCCAGCATTGTACATATGCCGGTGACAATCTAGTAACAAAGTTATCGAATCGTTCATGTAACGGGGAAAAATGAGTCTGGTTAGGAGCGGGCTGTTGAAATAGCGGAGTGCCATGGTGGTTTCAATATCGGTGTCTTTATTGCTTCGATATCATCTGAATACGGCTATTTTCGTCTAGAATTTGCTGATACAAACGTTGAGTTTTAGGCATGGGTGCCGCGTCGAACTCCTGAGCCAGGAACTGTTCGCAATGACGGTACTGTGCCAAAGCCAAATCAGGTGAACCGTTACCCAAGAGGCACTCCATCAGGGCAAAGTGGAAGTGCTCTCGACTCGGATCAAAAACCAGTGCTTTACGACAAATGTGTATTGCCTCATTCAATTGCCCTAACTTCGCGTGACATTCAGCAGTTCCGGCAAGCATCTCCAGATATAGTTCATGGAGCCGCTCTTGCTCTTCAGCGCACCAGTCTGCGAAAATATCTTCCTCCATGTAATCCCCCCGGTAGAGTTGTTGCGCCTCGACATAGTAATCCAGTGCTTCACCCCAACGCATCTGCCCCTGAAGTCGCTGACCTTCAGCAAATGCCATTTCGAAGGCAGCTGCATCCACCCATACCGCATCTCGCCTGAACAGGTACGAGTCGCCGATTGTTCTTACAATATCGTCGCTTAAACCAACGGCACGAAGTTCTTGTCGCAGGCTATACATGGTCACTTTGAGTCTACCCCAACCCTGACCTGCATCTGCTTCTGGCCATAGGCAGTCAATAAGACGCTCGCGATGGACCGGATGATCGAGTTGGTTGATCAGGTACTTCACCAGCGTCACGGCCTTCTTGCGCTTCCACTTACTTATATCAATACTTCGACCGCCAATCGTCATTCCGAAACCACCCAGGGTAAACACTTGTAGTTTGTGATTCTCTGACGCGTGGATTGTGGCGATTCCGTCCCTAATGAACACACAGGCTATGACTTTTTCTGCATACACGCTGCGGGCAACTTCCGACATCGCTATAGATGCGATACTCGCAGGAATTCGCTCGCCATTCCGATGTTGCAGAACACAGCCGGGTACACCATAAGGTCGACGAGCAATCAGACACTGAAAGACATCGCAGTCGCCATGGCAAAGTGGCTCACCACCTTCCAGGGATCCTTGCAACACGTCACCACAATCCATGCCGATTACCTCGCTAGAGGCGTAGCCTAGCATGCGTTGCGCCGGGTCATTCCAAGCCGCAATCTTTCGATTGTCGTCAATAGCAAAAGCTGCATCAGATGCGAATTCAACTAGGTCAAATGTCTGGTCTCTCATACAAAGCATCCACTTTAATGGTAATCATGTGAACTAAAATTAATTCACACTCGATCGGCCTATAGATTCAATGGATTCAAGCTCACTGACTATTCCTTGTCCATGATTTAGATCAAGCGTTTTGGGTTGATTTGACAATATCGGAACTATCTCCTTATCACTGCTGGATACTCCTAACTTCCTCCGCATTCAGACCTTCTATAATGAATTGGCGAATGGTTCGGACACTTCATCCAGCGGATCGAATTAACCTGTATCACAGTGAGGCTAGCTTGCCACCTGCTCTTGGAGAGTCTATATATACCTTCTACTATATATACCTTCTACTATTCGATATACCTTCTACTATTCGACCTGTTTGGGCGATTTTTCAAACCCTGGATGTCTCTTACTTGCCTACTAAGGCTGAGCTATGAGTTGTAACTCAGATAAGTCGTCTTTTTCCTAAAGCATGTTTTAACCACCTGTTTATTGCGGTCCGATCTGCCAAAGTAATTGGTACTGACAAGTTGAATATTAGATTTCTGAACCGTTCATGTTGACGGTTTGTGCCGTATTTCAGACGAACTGTTGCATAGGCGACCTTAATGGTGATAGGAACACCGTGCAGGGGCCCCAGGTCTTCTCCCTGTTCAGTCGCTGCATCAGCTCGTTGACGGGCGTGATCGCGATCCTCAGCAACAACAATATTCAGGTCCTTGTTGCACCTGTCAAAACGGTCCAGGAAAAACTCCAACACCTCGCCGGAAGTGAGTTCACCTGCCTTGATTTTCTTAGCGATTTCAAATGCACTGATGTAGGCGATTCCCTTGATAGCACTCCTTCATTGCTCATCTCGTTGAATTGCACTCGATGTGGTCCCAGGTCAAGAATCAGGATCGGCTGAACGTTTACCGTAAACTTGATATTCTCTCCTCGCCAGGCGCGGAACCGAGGAAGATAATGATGAAACGAACCATCGCGAAACAGACATCGTGTGACATCTCGATGACGATTCGTGTTTCGATTGTAGTTGCGTTGGCTATTCAATGTTTATCAGTTTTTGCGGCACCTGAACAGCAATATGCCGCAATACTTGAGCAGGCGGTCTCCTCATTCGACGAAAACTACCAGCAATCCTGGGCATATACAGAGGAATCAACCAGAGCAGGGGTAACCAGGACCGGTCGTTTCGACCCAAGCCTGCCACTCAAAGATCGTTGGCAGCTTCTGAGCATAGATGGCCGGCCCCCTGCAAAAAAGGAAATTAGCAAATATCTTAAGGAGAAAAAGAAACGGGCTGAAGAGGCCAGGGATGAAGGTCAAGGTCCCGATTCCCTGCTGGCACCCGAAACGCTGGAACTGATTGAGGAGACCGATGATTACTGGCTGTTTAACTTCTTACCAACCTCTACTGGTGATCGTGCTGAGATGATGGAGTATCTCGATGGTAAATTACGGATCACAAAGAAAGGGACGACCATCGAGTATATTGATATTCGCAGCAAGCGGGCGTTTAAGCCTCGATTTGGCGTGCGCATCAAGGAGCTTGTTTCTTATTTTGAATTTAGAAGGGCTGCCGTGGAAGGTCCCATGGTACCGAGTGCGATGGAATTTCGTATTCATATGAAGGCTCTGGGTCTTATCAATGTCAACGAGCAGGTTAAGATACAGTACAGCGATTACGAATACGTTGGAGAGAAGAGCATTCGTTTGTAACCTGGATCATCCCGTCCGGATCATCCCGTCCGGATCACCCCGTCCGGATCACCCTCTCTTCTTTGCACAGATAATGGCATCGAGTGCCATCATTTCAGGGGCCCCGCCATGCCCGGTCTCATCGGCGTAGGGTCGTTCGATAACCTCAGCCTGTTCGATTTCAAAGTCTTTGAGTAATTCAAGCGTCTCCCCAATCGACAATAAGACACTTGGATCTTGTGGCCCGCCGACGCCATACTGAATGTTGGTTCGGTCATGGCCGATATACACAAATGTGCCACCAGTAGCGACCGATTTGATCACGGCGGGTAGCCAGCGGGATTGTTCCTGCTTGCTGTTATGCAGATACATGACGCCAACCAGATCGTACTCGTTCTCAGCAAAGGGGTATTTACTGGCATCAGCGACCACCCAGTTGACATCGACGCTGCGTTTTTCAGCAATAAGTCGTGCCTTTTCAATCGCGACCTTTGAAAAGTCCACTGCTGTGACGTCCCACCGTTTCTCAGCGAGGTAAATGGCATTGCGTCCCTCACCACAGGCAACATCCAGTGCCTTGCCTGGCGTCAGGTGCTGAACTTTCTTTACGAATTCCTCGGTGGGGATCGCAGACCAGACCAGTTCTTTGGCTGCATACTTTTCATCCCAGATATCTTTGCCTCGCAAGTGTTGCTCCTAATCTGCCTTCCTATGGTTCTGACCTATCTGAGCGATATCAGTAACCTGAAAGTTCAGGGATATCATTGCTCATGGGTCACATTTTGCTTAATCAAATTATCTATCTCTCCTGTGGTAAAGCCAAGTTCACTGAGAAGAGATCTGGTTTCGGTTGCGAAGGGTTGGGTCGCTCCCTGAGGTTGAAAACCATTGCCGTCAAGTTTCACCGGTGGCGTGAGTGCGCGAAACTGGCCTGCCGTGGGGTGATCGAGCAGATAAAACATATCGTTTGCCTCGGCCTGTGGATCTTCAAACATCTCCAGTGGGAATTTCACTGTGGATGCTGGTACACCGGCGTTATCGAGAATATCGAGCCAATCCCTGCTGCCTTTGCTGCGCATGATTGTTTCAACCTTCTGTTGCAGTGCCAGAAAATAATCGAGGTCTTTTTTGGAAATCTGTGCGGCATTACGATCCTGATCATCCAGTCCAAGCGCCTTTGCGAATCTGACCTGAAGTCCCTTGCTGGCGCAGGCAATAGCGATGGTGCCGTCTGCGGTGTCGTAGGTTCTGAAATAGATTGCCCGTAAGGGAAGCATTCTGGCTGATGGCATACTGGCTGACTGTTCTTCAAATGTTGCCCCTTCAACTCGTTGTTGGTCAATCTTGCTGATGATCTCGTTGTGGATTTCTCTGTCCAGATCTTCTGAACGTAACAGTTGATTATTGGCGAGTGTCATCGCTGATTGCATTAAACTGACATCAACGATCCCACCCTTACCAGTTCTCTCTCTTCGAAAAAGTGCTGAACTGATGCCAAAGGCGAGGGATGCGGCTGCCATGTAATCTGAAATGACAGGATCCCCTGGTGCAGGCCTGCCTTCAACTATCCTTCCCATGGCGGCCATTAGTCCACTTCGAGCCTGAACCACAATATCCATGGCAGAGAGATTGGCATCGGGACCTTTCTTACCAAAGGGTGTAATTTCGCCGATGATGAGTCGAGGGAATCTTCGTATGAGTGTCTCAGCATCGATATCCAATTTTTGAGCAAGACCCGGGCGAAAATTCATCAGAACGACATCAGCCCATGACAACAGTGATTCAATAACCGGTCTGGCATTCTCATCACTCAGTTTCAGAGGTAACGAATGCTTGCCACGATTGCGGGAGATGAAGATTCTCGACTCAAAGGGCGCAACTTCTCCCATCAGCCTGTTGGGATCCCCGTCAGGTGACTCGACCTTAATGACATTGGCGCCACCTTCAGCCAGCAACTGACCGCAAAATGGCACAGCGACAAACTGACCGAATTCAACGACTCTGACGTTATTAAATGGTTGTGTATCTGACATCCTATTTTAGATCCTTGCAGCCACCAGGTCCGAAACTATCATATTCAGATTGAACATAGTCGTTTCGTATGAAGAGATATCGAAAGAAGAAACAGCGAACATACTGATTAAATCTCATATGTTCAGGTTTCACCCGAGCCATCTAGCAGTCACAGCTACATTAATAATGACATCTCTGGGAAAAGCCGTCTGTTGAGATATACTGCTCGATAAACGTTAATACCTGGATGTGACGATGAATCGATCAGTAATAGGAATTACAGCCGCTACGGTGCTGATGGTTGCCTCTTTTACTTATGCAGCGGAAGTCAGTTTTTTTATCACCAGCGCAGGCCCGGGGAAGGGGGCTGATCTTGGGGGTTTGGCAGGTGCGGACGCTCATTGCCAGAAACTTGCCGAGACAGCTGGCGGGCAAAATCACACCTGGCGAGCTTATCTCAGCATCGGTGCCGTTGGTGATTCGCCCGCTGTCAATGCGCGAGATCGTATTGGCAAGGGTCCCTGGCACAATGTCAAAGGAGTCATGGTCGCTAAAGACGTCGACGAGTTGCATGGGGAAAACAATTTAACCAAGGAAACTGTACTCACAGAAGGCGGTGCGATAGTCAACGGGCGAGGTGATCGACCCAATCGGCACGACATTCTTACAGGGTCAAACCTCGATGGCACTTCACTGGATGCGGATCGTACCTGTGAAAACTGGACGAGTAGTGGCGATGGAACCACGACCGTGGGTCACCATGATCGAACCGGGGGAGGGCCCAATCCGACTTCATGGAATTCTGCGCACGGAACTCGGGGTTGTAGTCAGTCCAATCTACAGAGTACGGGTGGTGATGGACTGTTTTATTGTTTTGCCGTCAGCAAATGATTTTTCTTAGGACAATCCTCAGAAAAGCGATAGTTGGCCTGCTGAAAATACTGATGTTAGTCTGGCGGCAGACTTTGATCCTCGATACCCGGCATAATCCAGGGTTCGGTAACTGGCGGATTTTTCGGTGGATCCACCCATCGTACATTGGGACCACCACTCACGCTCACATCGGTTTCTGCCACGTAGGTGATTTCTCTGTCATTGATTCGAAAGGGCAAGTCATGTCCTGGATAGATGATTGCATCCAAATCGACAACCCGTTTTATCGCGGCATTTGCTTTTTCGGCATCCCAGAATACCAATGGGCATTTGCCACTGAGGGCAACCCCGGCACTGTGCAGCGCATCGCCAACTAAAACGCACAAGCCATCATCGGTCTCAACTTCAAGCGCAATTGACCCGGGGGAATGTCCGATCAGTTCGATCACCCGACAGCCCGGCATGATCTCATCTCCTTCACCGGTTTCCTGTAAACCCTCGATGGTGTCGAGAATGGCGCCTGTCCATCGTGGAGTTGCCCAATCATTTCGATGTGGGTTGTGAGAGTAACGGATTTCATCCCGGTGCAGGAGCAGCGGGGCGTGATCAAAGACATCAATGTTCTGAACATGGTCCCAGTGGGCGTGGCTGAGCAGATGCACATCGATATTCTGTGGTGTCAGGCCACGAGCCTCTAATTCAGCCCACAACAAGGTACGTCGACCGACATGAGCTGAATCGAACACGATCCGCTTCTCTCCTTCGATCAAAAGTATACTGGAGAAGGCGATGACGCCATCTGGTGAACTGGGTCCGATACCATGCATAAGCGCGCTGACAGTTGGCATTGTTTTTCTTCCTTCTCATAAAACCCTGTTGACACATTACAGCGATGTTTTTTTTGTGTCCACCAAGCAATCAAACTCGGTCCAGCGACAGTATTCCCTGTGTTGATGGTCTGTCACATCCAAGAAGTGCTGGTACCTGCTCAAAGATTCTGGGCACTATGTTCGTGACATGGGCCGGTTAACGCCGATGCAGGCATTGGCAAAATGACCATTATGTCCGCGAAAAGACTGGATTATTTTGTACTCGCGATGAAACAGAAAGGCAGACTGCAGGTGGATGCCGGTGCTGATATTACCATCTTCAACTCCAAGACCATTATTGATAAGGCAACCTACACAGCGCCTGCCCAATACTCAGCAGGAATTGAGTATGTTTTCGTTAACGGGACGCCACTCATATGGCAGGGGAGAATGGATAAGCAGATATATCCTGGCAGAGCAGTTAGAGCAGGCGTGCATTGATTGTTCGCCCGAGATAACTCAGGATTTACCGTCTGAAACTTTGGGCCATTCTGAGTCGATCAGAATTCCGGAATGGGCGGTGGTTGACTGTCGCGCAGTTTCGGAATGACCTTGTCACGCATTAGTTCCATACTTTTCAGTACTTTGCGATGATCAAGCCCACCTAGTCGAGTCCAGCACAGCAGGTCGGTAAAACCGTAAACCTGCTGGAGTTCCTCAAGCTTTTCAGCAACATAATCCGGTTCACCGCAGACGACGGCTTCTCGTTCCATCAGCGCCTCCCAACTGACCGCTGATGCGAGATCGCGAAAGCTGGTGTACATCTCGTAGGTCTTGATGGGTTCGTCACCCTGCTTGGGTGCCACGTACTTGGCAATAGTACGGTAATACCAGATGACCGCTTCGCGAAATTCGTCACGAGCCTGTTCCATTGTTTCTGCGACATAGACCATCATCAGACAACCAGCGGATCTTCCCTCGAGAGAATGTCCCGCGTTTGCGAGACCACGGAAATAATCTTTTCGCCTCTGTATCGCTGCCTCTCTGGACAGTCCAAAAACACTGCCATAGAGCAGGTTGAAACCGTAGTTACCGGCGATTTCAAAGGTTTCCTGTGACAGGGCTGCCATCCAGATGGGTACGGAGTCCTGATGGGGTTTGGGGCGAACCGGCACATCCCGGAAATTAAAGTGTTCCCCCTGGTAGTCAACCCGTTCCTTGGTCCAGGCTTGCTGGATGACCTCGATGGATTCTCGAAATTGTTCCCTTGTGGTGGTCTGATCAACTCCGTAACGGGAGAATTCGGACGGCTGATAACCTCGCCCTATCCCAAGATCAACCCGACCATTACTCAACTGATCAAGGAATGCGTAATCTTCAGCTATTCTGAGCGGATGATTGAGAGGAAGTACCACAATGCCAGTACCCAGACGAATGCGTTTGGTTTCACAAGCTATTGCAGCCAGACTGAGAGCAGGGGATGCACAGTAGCCATATTCCGTGAAATGATGCTCGGCTGGCCAGACTGAGTCGAAACCAAGATCTTCTGCTGCTCGCATCAGTTCCATCTGCTCGTGGATGATCTCATGTTCAGTTTTCTCGATTGGATTCTCGAAAAGATGAAGCATTCCAAAGCGCATGATCAACCCTCCAGTTCTTGTATTCTCGTCAGCTTATAGTACAACCCTGTAGAAGGTAAACAATGTGAATGAGGAGTTTGGTTGATCCAGATCAATCATTCCGGGCGACTTGAAACGCCAGCCAGAGGCGGACGTAGGATATCCTATGGCTCATACAGTGTATGAGAATCAGAACGCCGCGTCTGATATCGTGCTATTCTCCAAACTAAAAGATGGGAGTGGCCATGTCGACTCGGACATATCCAGGGGTGTTCCTGCGACAGATTCTCATTTCAGCTGTTCTGGCAATTACATTGACTGGGTGCACGCCGTCCCTCAATAAAGAAGAGCATGAAGTTGATGGTGAGTGGCGACACCATGGTGGCGATCATGCATCATCAAAATATTCAGCATTAAGTCAAATTAACGCAGACAATTTTACGCAACTTAAAGTTGCCTGGCGCTGGAAGTCAGCAGACCACAGACTTGATGATGAGGCGCTCTACCCTACCGGGGACTATAGAGCCACGCCACTGATGATTGCTGGCAACATCTATGCGGCAACCTCCCATGGGCAGGTAGTCGCCTTAAATGCAGAAACCGGTGACGAACTATGGGTATACGATCCCCGGAGTTACAAGCAGGGTCAGCCTAATTTTCAACCACTTCAGACTCGTGGCATTGAATACTGGCGTGATGGGGATACAGAACGGATCTTTATCGCGACACTCGGCAAACAACTGATTTCAATCGATATCAACACTGGTCAGCCGGATCCGCAGTTTGGTGACAATGGCATCGTCGGTCTGGATGGGGATCTGGGACCTGGCGATTTTGATATGAACAACATGACTCACGGTGCACCGCCTGTTGTGGTTGGGAATACCGTGATCGTGGGATCCAAGGTGTTCGACTACACCCTGACAAACAACAGCCCGCCTGGACACGTTCGTGCTTATGACGCATACACCGGCAGGTTTAAGTGGCGTTTTAATACTATTCCTCAAGAGGGAGAGAGTTTCACTGAGACCTGGGAGAACGACGCCTGGAAAAATGCTGGGAATACTAATGTCTGGTCCATGATTGCAGCAGACGATGAACTGGGTTATGTCTACCTGCCAACATCCACGCCAACGAATGATTACTGGGGCGGTGAACGACATGGCGCCAACTTGTTCGCTGAAAGTCTGGTCTGTCTGAACGCTGAAACGGGCAAGCGTATCTGGCATTTTCAAACAGTTCACCATGGTGTGTGGGACTACGATATTGCGTCAGCACCGAACCTGATTGATATCAATATCGACGGTAGGATGGTGAAGGCAGTTGCGCAGGTTTCAAAAACCGGATTTACCTATGTATTTGATCGCGTGACGGGAGAGCCGATCTGGCCAATCGAAGAGAAAGTTGTGCCCCAGAGCGATGTACCCGGAGAAAAGACTCATCCCACTCAACCCCATCCGACCAGGCCTGCGCCATTCGAGCGTCTGGGAATCACGGTTGATGATCTGATTGACTTTACACCTGAACTTCGTGCCGAGGCGATAGAAATCACCAGCGGTTATAAACTTGGACCGATCTTCACGCCACCTATTGTCAGAGGTGAAGGTGGCAAGCTGGCTACAATTGTTGTTCCGGGCGCAGGTGGGGGTGCTAATTTTCCAGGTGCCTCTGTCGATCCTGAAACAGGTATCTTGTATGTGGAATCGCAGACGCGTCCTATTGGTATGGCGCTTGCGCCACCAGCCGAGGGAAGTTCTGACTGGCAATATGTGATTTCGTACCAACCGGCAGCTGGTCCCCGGGGTTTGCCTCTGCTCAAGCCACCTTATCGACGGATAACAGCCATAGATTTGAATACTGGGGAACATGCGTGGCAGATTCCATTCGGTCAGGGACCAACCAATCACGAAGCAATCAGGCACTTAAAGCTCGGGCTTTTGGGGAGTTCGTACATGGATGTGGTTGCCGAGGGTGGCATACTCGTGACCAGTACTTTGCTGATTACCTATATCTCCAAAACCGACGAGCATCGGAAAAAAACGCCAGGTTCCTACCTGCGCGCATATAACAAGGGAACGGGAGACATGATCGCACAGGTCAGCGTTGATAGTCGGCTGCATGGGGCGCCTATGACCTATCTGACTAATGGCAGACAGTACATCGCGATTGCAGCGGGTGGTCGTGCGGAACCGCAGGAACTTGTCAGTTTTGTATTACCACTTCCTGCTCAGCCGACACCTTGACCATGATTAGCAGATCTACAGGGGCATGGAAGGCGGATGAAATGGCTTCAGGATGGTTACACTGGAAGGGCAGAAGGTGGTCTGATACATACCCGCAGGTTAAGATCACATTCTTTATCCGTGGTGCGCATCGGAAAAGGAGACCGTTATGAACAAGAAAAACATGCTGCTGGCAGGGCTTACTCTGTCAGTCTCTGCATCGTTTGATGTCCTGAGTGAGATTCCGAGAACTGCCAGTGGCAAGCCGAATTTTACCGGTAACTACGATATCTCGAGCCTGACGCCGTTTCAAAGGCCGGTGAAATACGGTGATCAGTTATTTCTCAGCCTGGATGAAGCAAAGGAGATGGAGAAAGCCGCTGCCAAATCCCGCAGGGACAATTCACAAAACAGTGATCCGGACCGTGATGCGCCGCCATTAGGTGGTGATGTGGGTGCTTATAATGACTTCTGGTTCGAGTGGGGAAAAGACGGGTTTGCAATCGATGGCAAGTTTCGCACGTCAATTTTGACCGATCCTGCCAACGGGCGTATGCCCGGGCTAACGGATGAGGGTAAGGCGCGACGTGCAGCTGAGCCGCGATTTGCCTGGCAAAATAAGGGCGAGGCCTGGTGGCTTGAATCAGGTGATACGCCCTACGATGGTCCGGAGACATTTGTTCTTGGGGTTCGCTGTATTTATCAGCCCACTGCTTCTGTTCCCATGCTGCCGTTGCCCTATAACAATCTAAAAACCATTGTGCAGACCGAAGATCATGTCATGATCAACATCGAGTGGATGCACTGGGCTCGCATTGTACGCATTGACTCCGAGCATCTGGAGCCTGAAATTCGTTCGCTTTCTGGTGACTCCATTGGTTGGTGGGAAGAAGACACGCTGGTGGTTGAAACCACTAATTTCCTTGCTTCCCCGGGTATCCCACGGGACGGGGTTCGCGTCGTGGAGCATTTTAGTCCGATTGACGAGAAGGGATTGCTGTATCGCTTCACGATCGAAGATCCGGACTACAGCTCATCATATACCGGCGAGTTGTTGTGGCCGAAAACCGATCAGCGCAATTACGAGTACGCATGTCACGAGGGCAACTATGCAATGGGGAATACGCTGCGCGGAGCCAGGTTGCTTGAAAAGGAATGGCGATTGAAGGAGAGTGGTCTTAGCAACGAGTAGGTTTTACCAGGATGGTGAGATCAAAGTATGGGTTGCCGGGGGGACCTAAGAAAGGATGCTTTTGAACAGGCGAGGGATTTCGCCGGGATAGCCTTTAGAATCTCAAAAGACCGTTCAGAACCCGAGATTATTTACCTGCGTCCCACAAATGCGCGATCAGATGACCAACTGCGTCAAAATCACTCGATACAGTGCGTGTCGCACCCCGACTACCTATGGCATCGGCTCAGGCGTAAAAATTCAGCAAAGTACGAGTCCTATGCGGATATGGCGCCTGGGGCCTGGGTCAGAGGTCAGACAGTGCTGGACTTTGGATTGGAGCAGTGACCGTTGCTCATTTTTCTGAATTCAGGATTAGCGAACTATCGGCTAGGTCTCAATAGACTCACCTAAAGCACGGGCTCGTTCCAGTCGGGTCGCTTCATCATGCGGCAGATGTTTTTGTCCCAGATACATGAATATCAATGCAGGCACAAATGTCAGCATTGATACTGCTATCGCGGTCCGCAGCGACTCAGCATCATTCATCCCGCCGGCGTGAAATGCATCTGATATCAATCCCATACAGTATGGACCCAGTGCCAAACCAAGAAAAGTATTGACCAGGATATAGTAAGCACCCGCGACCGCTCGCATACGCGGCAAAACCAGATCGGCAGCAGTACTGGGTGGGATCCCGCCTGCACATGCTCCTATGATGGTTACGCCGAAGTTTAACCAGTAAGCCTGTACCAGATTTTCGCTGTAGAGGAGAAGCAGAAGCATTGGAATCGAGCCCAGGATCGAAATATATCCGACTACTAGGCGACCGCCGGGGAATATCCGCTTTAGGTAATCCGCCAGTACTCCCCCCAGTGTGATACCAATAAATCCGCCTGCTGCTGCCCCCATGCCGAGATAGAGCCCGACTTCTGCGGTACTAACATCATAGAGCCGCAGGAGCAAAGGTGGAATCCAGAATCCGGCACCGTAACCTACGAACGCCGTAGTCGGAAATGCCAGCATCGTGTAGATAAAAGACTTTGAGCGAAACATCATCTCAAATGTTGCGGGGTCGCGCGTTTTTAATGACTGAGCCCAGGAGAATGTGACATAGACACCAAAACCACTTGCCACCCACTGAGCAACGCTGCCGGTCAACAGAATCAACAGCCATGCTGCCAGGGAGAATACAAGTGCGGCAGACAGATTGATGACCAGTGATCTGCGATTGTTCAGCAGACCCAGCAAGTTAAGCGGCGGAACCACTGCCATCAGTTCAGTGCCAAGTACCCGAAATGGTGCCGGATGCTTTTTGGCAATCAGGCCTTCACTGATCCCTCGAGTCGGTTCGCGAAGTGTTCTGACCCAGATTGCCATCAATATCCCGGGAATCCCGACCATCATGAAGGCAGCCTGCCATCCCTTCAGACCAAATGGCGCGTCCGTGGGGTAGGCTGCGGCCCAGGCTTCGAGGATATAACCCCCCAGGAAAATACCGATACCTGCACCGATGTATACACCTGATGCGTAGATGGCGATCACAGTTGCACGTCGATGAGGGGGGTAGTAGTCAGAGAGCATCGAATAGGCTGCAGGTGATGCGCTGGCTTCACCTATGCCCACCCCAATCCTGCAGGCTGCCAGCACACCGAATGACCGGGCGAGGCCTGATGCTGCCGTCATTGCACTCCAAAAAGAGAGGCCTATGGATATCAGGTTTCGCCTGGTCCAGACGTCGGCAAATCGTGCCAGCGGAATACCGAAAACTGCATAAAAGACTGCGAACACAGTCCCGTATAGAAAGCCCATCTGCGCATCAGTGATGGCTAAATCTGCTTTAATGTCTTCAGCCAGTATTGAAAGGATATTGCGATCAATGAAGTTAAAGATATAAACCAGGACCAGAACACCTAGAACATAATGTGAATAGAGTCCACCGGTTTTTGGTTCCGTTCTTGGAGTTTCTTCGCTCATATTTCTTTGATCCAGTTAGAATTCTTTTGTCAGGAAGAGAAGAGTCCGCAATTAATCATGTTTCCCTACTCTTGGCAACGCGTCGCTCAAAAACTCCCATTAATTAAGCTGGTGATGCCTGATCCTATCTGGCTGGCATTTGTGAATCTGAACTTACATCGCATCAGGATCAATATGGGTCAGTATCAGTCTTACCCCCAGTGGTCCACGTGGTATAGTCATCGCAAGGTGACTGTTCTCACCCAGCATGATGACATCGACTAGTTCGTCGCGTGTTCCCTCGGTAGAAGCATTCTGCAAGTCATTCCAGTTGAACATCTGCTGATCGGTATAGGAAACCAACAGGTCATCATCTAGAATGCCCGCATCGTCTGCTGCTGACGTTGGCATGACCGAACTGATTCGCAGTCTATTCGTCCGCTTGTAAACAGATAGTGATCGTAATATCCATCACCAATTTCCTGTCGGATTAATTTTGTTGAATCCATCAGTGTGCCTAGTTCGTCTCGAATTGCCTTGTCACGAAGATCAAGTTACTGGAGTGCCAGTTGATTCTCAATATTCTCCGCGGTCGCTCTATCCAGGCCAACCGACAGTAGACTGTCAGTCACAGCAGTGAAGGGTTTATCGACAGCCAGAATGGAAGCTTCCATTTTGTCAAGATGACTGTCATTGCTCGTCTGTTTTGGGGGTGGATCGGCTTGTGGCACAAAATGCAGTTTGTGTCTCCGGTTTGGATCTCCGGTGTGTGTTCGGATGTGGCATCTAATTGGCTCTCTCGATCAGATATCGACATTCTGAGGATAAAAGACAGATCTCGCAGTTGATTCTCGTTGATAGATGACAATACTCCTGCTCTTATACCAATATCGTATAAGTAAACCGTGTTTTAATTCCATCCGCAGTACAAGTACTTGTTTTTGTGGAGAGCATCGCCCTTTTGGCAACGATGAAACGATGAACTGTGCATATATATAAGTAGATTATTGTAAACACCATGTACGACATTTACACTGTACACAACAATACGCTGCTCATTATTGATGCATGCCTGAGCCTGATGTCATGTGATTCGACAACACTGTATTGGGGGACAGCTGAGTTACTGAGCTGATTAAATTTTTGCTAATTTGGGGATAAACATCATGTCCAACTTAAAACTGGGGGTGGGAATTGCAGTAGCTTGTGCGGCTGCTCTTTCGCTTCCGATTCCTGCTGCGTTGGCGGCAGACGATGACGAACTCGAGGAAGTTGTTGTAACGGGATCGTACATCAAACGTGATAGTTTCGATTCCGCTTCACCATTGACTGTTCTCGACCAGGCCACTATCGAAGCCAGCGCGACAGCTAATTTGGGGGAACTTATAGCGGACCAGCCGTACAACTATGGTACTGCATTTCAGACAAATACATATGCCGCACGTCCACAGGTGAGTAATTCATCTGTCGCTAATATGAGGGGGCTTGGAACTCGAGCCACCCTGAATCTTATCGACGGCAAGCGAGTGATTGAGACCAATCTGGTTGGTTCGATACCGAGTGTTGCCATCGCGCGAATGGATATCTTGAAGGATGGTGCGTCAGCCTTGTACGGTACTGACGCGGTTGCTGGTGTAATCAATGTCATCACTCGGAAGAATTTCAGCGGTGTGAAAACATCGTTCTTCTTTAATGAGTCCGACGAGAGAGATGACTTCCAGGAGCAGGTGTATGACATCATTGCCGGTTCGGATACTGAGAATGGTCATATTACAATGGCCGCATCGTTCAAGCGCATCGGGGAACTTCAGATTATAGAGAGACCTGAATTCGCAAGATCACAGTGGTCAAAATCTGGAACCGGCCATCCCGGCACCTGGAGCGTACCAAATCGTGATTCGGTGACTGGTGTACTGGACGGCACTGCTACAAGGACGCCAGATCCAGGCTGTGGTGTTTCTAATGGACCGGGTGGCACAGATCTCGCTGCCAGGTTTAATTACCTGTCCGGGGAACTTGCGGGTACAACCTGCCGATTCCATTTTGGCGAAACCTGGAACTACATGAATCCGAGTGAAACCGTTAATTTCTGGATGAACTATCAGTATGAGTTCAGCGACAATCTCAGCAATGAGTTCGACGTTGTCTTCATTCGATTTGAAACTGAAAGTCGTGGTTCTCCACAGAATCCAGGTGGTCGAGTCGAGGAATTCCCAATATTTCTGGGCGACCATCCAGGTAATCCATTCCGGGCATTTGCCGACACAGATGGTGACGGCGCCATCGGTGACGGAGAACGTCTCTATGCACAGGATGCTGACGAAGATGGCGTACCGGACAGGGGAACTGCCGATCTGAATGGTGATGGTGTAATGGACGTGTTGCTCTCTGCAACACCCTTTGATTCAACCTCAGGTATTGCTTTCAATGAAGATGTCGATGTCATTGCCTTGCGGGCACTTGGCAAGATTGGCTTGTTGCCTGGTGGCAATCAGCCATCAGGACTGTCCGGCTTACGCTGGGATGGAGCGAACAATGGTAATGCCACCTGGGAAGATACCGACTGGCGCATCACCGATACACTGACTTATTCGGTTCCCGATAGCTCATGGGAAATTGCCGGAACGGTGATTTATGCCGAGGACTACAATACCTTCACTACAAAGAATTCCAGCCAAACTGCGCTGATACTAGGTATCAACGGTGAACTGGATCCGGATCCGGATCCGTCAGTTCTAGCACAGTACTGGAATCCGTTTGCGTCCCAGGCACTCAATTGTGTTGACAGGATCTGTACGGATACAGGTGTTGCGACCTATCAGAACTCGGTGGCCGTGCTGGACGCAGTCCATTTCAATGGTCGTAACCTCTCCGACACGGAGTTCAGTTCGTTGCAGGTGATTGGTACCGGTGATCTGTACGAACTACCAGCTGGCATGATGCAGGCTGCATTTGGTGCGGAATGGCGAAAGGTCAGCTTCATGTCCAGACAGGGGCCGAACGAGAACGCCTGCGACTGGCACGAGGGTGGCTGTGAGTTCGACTGGAACGCGAGCCAGGATGTAGAATCTGTTTTCTTCGAACTGGTTGTACCGGCGCTCGATAGCCTCGAGATAAACCTGGCTGGTCGTTACAGCGACTACGGCGGCGGAATCGGCAGTGATTTCAATCCGAAAGTCTCCATGCTGTTCCAGCCGATTGATATGCTTTCAATCCGTGCTTCCTACAGCGAGTCGTTTACTGCCCCCAGCCTGGGAGCCCAGTTTGGATCAGACAACTGTGGTCTGCAGACCATGATGGATGAATTGACTGGTGACTTTGAAGCCACGTTCCGGGTTCGTTGTCTTTCAGGTAATCCAAACCTGACGCCCGAGACAGCAGAAATTACCTCGGTTGGTGTCTCTCTGATGCTATTCGACCGAAGCTTGAATATCGGTGTTGACTATATCAACTACGATTTTTCTGACCGTATCGCTCAAACCACTGGACAACAGGTCATTGACCAGGATCTTGCTCGATTCCTGTCGCTGGGTAATAGCTTAACCGACGCAGCTGCGGTTGCTGCCTGGATTGGACCAGGTGGTGGTGAAAGTCCTAATATTATCCGTGACAGTTCCGGTGTTCTAACCCGGGTGCTGGCGGGCAGGATGAATGCCCAAACCATGGAGCACACCGCCTGGGATATCTATGCACGATACAATCTCGATACCGATTCATTCGGTAACTTCGCGTTTGATGTAAGTGCAACCTATGCTGAAGAGTTCAGTTACGATCTGGGTATCGGTGCCGCCGGTCAGGGCGACGGCGCTGGAAGCCAGAACGAGACCATTGGAGAAGTACCTCCTGTACCAGAGTGGCGTGCAGTGGGTTCCATCAACTGGTTTATGGGTGGACACAGTGCCATGGTCAGGGTTCGCTGGATTGACGAAATCGATCAGGACATTCTGTACTTTGGCGCATATAACCCACCAACACTGGATGAAATGTTTTATACGGACATTAACTATGCTTACACGTTCGATTCCCTTATTGGAGATCGATCAACCAAGTTTGAGATTGGTGCAAGGAACGTTCTAGATGAGTTCCCGGATCCAATATTCAACCTGGGAGGCATTGAGTCCTACCTGCATGATATTCGTGGTCGGATGATCTACGTGAGGATCAACCAGGATATTTAGTGCCATTTGCGATTTATCGCAGAAAGGGGCTCGCTAGAGCCCCTTTTTTTTTGCAGATAAAATTGTCACAATTCATTCAATGACATGGGAACCTGCGATGAAGATAGTAAAATGTTCAATATACTTAACAATACTGTTATGTCTCTCTACGTCAGTCGAGGCAGATGAAATTACAGACTGTCTTGCTATCGATAGTAATCTTGCACGGCTGGATTGCTATGATTCTATCGCTCGCAGAAGAGTGAGTGCTGCAGCACAAGAATCAGGATCTGATACTGCCGCGAAGCCTCGAAAAGCAACTCTCGGTAAGAAGAGCAAAAAATCTGAACAATCATCAGTAAGTCAGACCACCATTGAAGAAACTTCTACCACCCGGGAGGTGACTAAGGCTGCTGAAAAAGAAGAGGGATTCCTAAGCAGATTTGGTAAGAAGATCAAAAAACCAAAGACTGACAGACAGTCCGTCAGCTCTCGTGTAACCTCGGTGAGAAAGTCACCGATGGGGAATCACATTCTGGGATTGGCAAATGGTCAGACTTGGGTCGAAAACGAACCCGGAAGGCGATCTATCAAGGCTGAGCAGAGCATTACCGTCACTAAAAAGCTACTCAGTTTTGAGATGCAGCTTGAGTCAGGGCGTCGGGTTGCGGTACATCGAATCGACTAACTTCAGGGTCTTATGTCTCCTGTCGCAGCCCCCGGGGCTTCATAGATACCCAATTCATCGGCACCGGCACGTTCAAGTTCGCCTGGCTTAAAGCAGACGGTTTTCTTGAAGTGTGAACCAACCACAGATTCTCGTGAACAAATAATGTCTGATTTGTCCTCGTTTGCCTGAGCCGTCGTTGCCTGAGCCGTCGTATTGCCTTCATTCGAAGCGCATGCTGTTAGTAGGAGCGCGACGAATACACTTGAGCAGATTATGCAGCAACGGATGATATTCCGCATGAAGACAGATCTCGTGCTTTTATTTGAGCTAAGAAGTATACACTAGTTTTTGAATATCTCATTCAGTTGCGAGGCAGACTCAGCTGTTGACTGTCGAGTACCCTGGCCTGGCTAAATACCGGACCGGGATTGTTGCGTCGCACCTGTTCCAGCCAAATAACACCATCATAGGGTTCGCTGTTGCCACGGGTTCCAAGAACGTCCAGATCGCCATCATCATCCAGATCCCTGAACAGCCATTTGTCGTACATTCCACGTTTGCGTCGAGATATATCGTGACGTGGCCAGTCTTCCAGCACCTTGCTGCCTGGATTCTCAAACCATGCAATTCTGCCTACCGGATTATCTGCGGATACTAACGGTCCGTCACGATCACGTGGCCCTCGACTGTAAGCGCCGGAAAAAATGTCCAGGTCACCGTCACCGTCGATATCGCCGAGTCGAACGCTGACAAGCTGATCAGGGGTGGCATTGCCGATGGCGAAATAACCCCAATCATCATCCTTGTTCTCCGGTTGAGTCAGGAGAACTATCCAGCCAGGCCACGCAGTAGAAATGATATCAGTTCGACCATCCCCATTGAGATCGGCATAATCCATATTAAAGCCTGTAATCGCTAGTATTGAAGGTGCATCTGGCACCTTGATGGCATGCTCAATAAAATTCAATTCACCGATATTTTCAAACCAGAGAATTCGTTGCTCGGCACGTGAACCGGCAACAACATCCAGGTCGCCGTCTGCATCAAGATCAAATGGTTCTGAGTTTATGGGAATCCTGACTTTCCCCAGGAGCTTCTCCCGCCACTGCTTTCCATCGAGGGGATTGTCTGGTGCCTGATACAAGGAAATGTTATCGAGAGGCGCATTGGTGAGAGCTGGATTTTGTTCGCCCTTGTTGGCGGCAGCAATTTCCGGTTTCCCATCCATGTCAAAATCCGCCAGGAAGGCCCGAATATAGGAACCACGACCCTTGCTGACATCGAGAATTGTGCGTTGCCAATTTGTCTCGCGTATCCGGCTGCCGGGATTTTCAAAGTAGACCAAATGTGCCAGTTCACAGGCGACAACCACGTCAATAAAGCCATCCTGGTTAACGTCAGCCAACGCGACATCTTCAGCTGCGGCGGCTTCCTCGCCCGTTGCCAGGGTGGTCAGCTGCCATTTGTCGGGATGGCTGCTGCCCCAGGCAATTCTCACATGACCTATTGGTTTGCCATCGTAAACCGTATCTGATTCATGGACAGATACAATATCCTCGTGACCATCCTTATCGAGGTCTGCCATTGACAGGCCATCACTGCCGCTCAGGTCACTGACCCCCATGGAAGGATCGTCAATGATATGTTCTTTCCAGGTGATGTACTTGCCGTTTTTGGATTTCACATCACTCATCACTTCTGACAAGGGACCATTGCATTGACCGCACATCGGATCAAGTGGTGATGCCCGCATCAGGCGTTGCCAGAATTCGTCATTAAAATCTCTGCCAGGATAATTGCCGAGTCGGGTGACAATCAGTTGCATACTGGGTACTACGTACAGTTTTCGTCCGAGCGCACCCTGGGCGGCATAAAGATCGGTTGGTGCACTGGGAATCAGGCCTTGGGTCCTGACAGCAAGGCGCATCTGCAGAGGCCTGCCATTTAACCACCAGAGATAACCATATGATGGGTTCATTGTTTGTGACGGGGCAGTCGACTCGGCAAGGTATTCAGGATTGTTTATGAGTGATGTGCCACTCCAGGAACCACCTGCCAGCATTAGCAGACCAAAACGCGCCAGGTCTCTTGCGCTGGTTTGAAAACCAACTCGATTGGCGTCCATCTGAGATGTCACCCAGGATCTTTTACCCCAACCGCTATCTTCCATTCCAATCCGACTCGTCAGCCAGTTGTGAGTGATTTGATCGATATCCGTCTGGACTGTCTTTTTGAGGATTTGTACAAGCCGGCTGTAAACGTTGGTGTTGTATTGCCACCTGGTGCCTGCCCCGGTTTGATAGCTTCGATCAGTTGCCAGACCGCTGGTCATGGACAGAAGATGTCGAATCGTAATGTTCTGTTCCTGTTTCGACCCTGCTTTGGACCAGCCGTCACCAAGGAATTGTGAGACAGGTTGATCCAATTCGAGTAAGCCCTTGCCGAGAGCAACGCCAATGAGAAAGGAAACGATACTCTTCTGAACCGAGGCAACGTCTTCAATGACATTACCCATAGCGTCCGCACCCGCGACCATTCTATTGTACCGGCGACCATCAACCTCCCAGTTTTTTTCAGCGAGCAACCTGCCGCGGTACAGGATGACGATGCTGCTGGAGTTTTTGTGTTTCGCGTATGACAAGGCTTCATCCAGAAGTTTCTCGTCCCAGCCGATGCTGGATGGTGAAATCTTCTGCCAGTTGTTGTCAGGGAAGTACAGATCTTCACTCTGAACTGACATTGCAAGAAAAGCAGCCACTAGCGAAATCCAGAATCTCTTCATCAGTATCTCCGGTAACGAATGAGGTCAATGGCTGGCACGGGAACTACCAAAATTGGCCTGCTCACGAATATAGTGCTGCAGTGCTTTCATCTGTCTGAGAGTGATTCAAATGATGGCTTGTCAGCGGCCTGTTTTGATCCTTTCCTGACGACATCATCAAATGCCGGTTTGATATCGAAATCGCCGAGGCCCGCAGATCCGGTGCCGAACCGCCGGAGACAACAGCAGAGCCGTGGCAGTAGGCAGCCCACTCTGAAGTATTGTTTTCATCAGCCAGAACTGAATCATCAATGGGCCGGGCAGAAATTTGAAAAAAAGAAGATGTTACTGTGATTGATAGAAAAGTGTGCAGGAATCCGGAATATCTCATTTGAGAATCTCCATTCGGATCAAGGGTTGTCTGGTACTAAGACTAACCGTCACCCTGATGCAAAACAACCCGGCAAGGGGCATACCAAATAGATTTAGCAGGATTTCCTGGCGTAGCTGGTGAGTACATGTACTGGGTTATAGAATGGTTGTGCGGAATGGTTAATTCTGGATGAATCGATTGGTGATGAAAATATGAAATTTGGACTACGTTATTGCAACACAGGTTACAACATTGACCCAACAAGGGCGGTTGAACTCATGCAGGCTGGTGAGGAAGCAGGATTTGAATCGGCCTGGACGGTCGAACATACCGTATTGCCTGAAGGTTATGAATCTCCCTATCCTTATTCTGCTGATGGAAAGGTAGCGGGAGGTGCTAACGATATTCCTCTGCCTGATCCGCTGATTTGGATGGCATATGTGGCTGCACGAACCTCAACCATCAAGTTGGCAACAGGAATCCTGATCCTGCCTCAGCACAATCCAGTCATTACCGCCAAACAGATCGCGACGCTGGACCTGATGTCGACTGGTCGAATCATCATTGGTGTAGGTGTTGGCTGGTTGGCTGAAGAATTCGACGCACTTGGTGCGGACTTCTCGACACGGGCAGCAAGAACAGACGAATATATTGCCGCCATGCGGGTGTTGTGGTCTGACGAAGCACCGACGTTTGATGGTGAATTTGTACAGTTCAAAGGTGCATATTGCAGACCTCAACCCGTAAACAGTGCGGTGCCTATTGTTGTTGGCGGGCACTCAAGGGCTGCTGCCCGAAGAGCAGGACGACTCGGTGATGGTTTTTTCCCGGCCCGGGGGATCTCAGAAGAGCTGCTTCGGTTGGCCAGGGATACATGCGAGGAAAATGGCCGTGATCCTGATGCACTTGAAATTACCGCAAGTCTTCCTGCGGATCTTAAGGAAATACCACATCTTGCTGATCTGGGAGTTTCCAGGATTCTGGTTCCTGTCGCGCCGATGCCTGATATGGCCACCTGGATCAAGAATCCTGACGATGCATTAGCCTGGAAGGATCATCTCGACCGATACCGCGATCTTTAGAATAAAATATCAATTTGAAGTCATCTGCCCTGACTCAAAGTATCATTATAAAAAAACTGACAAGTGTTCCTCGATCACATGTCAGTTTGCACTTGATGGTACTCGCTTAATAGGATGGCAGAAAGTCAAAAAAGGTTTCATGTTTATCGGTGAAACGAGTTGCCATCGCGGTAAACATTTCATCGCAGAATGAAGCGAGTTCAATGAGCGATGAATGATTGTGTGAATCTACATGAAAAGGTGCAGCCCTTAAGAGAACGCAGGGGACGAATGGACAAATCACTCAAAGATGGAGATTATTACAGGAACCTTCTCCCGATTCGGTCGGGTTCTGATAACAGCAATCTTAAGGAATATCGATGAGTGACAACTTTTTAGCCTACAAGGCCGAGTTCGATGCCAGCGCCTATAACAATATGTTGGGAATTACCGTGCTGGAACGGCGTCCTGGATATGGCAAGATTGTACTCAGAAAGGATGAGAAAACGCCAGGTGGAATAGGCGGAGGGGTCCACGGTGGTGTACTTGCTTCAATGGTTGATACGGCGATGCTGGTGGCCATGTTTGCTGAGATGAAAGAAGGTGAAGTACCGGCTGGTACGGCAGAGTTGAGCATTACTTATCTTCGTCAGACCCACGGAGAGCATATTTATGCGGAAGCCAATGTAATCAAGCGAGGTCGGCAACTTTCGATGGTCGAAGTCGATATTACCGACGATGAAGGTAAATTATGTGCCCGTGGCAAAGTACTCTATGCATTTCGGACACAGTAATTCACCCATTCAGGTGAGTGATTTATTGTTTTACTCAAACAACCGGAGCGTTTAGGCTTAGAAAGCTGTCCCTGTCTACTTAAAAAGAGGTTACCGGAATGTCTTACGGTAGTTCTAATACACTGAAAATTCGTTTCACTAAGCTGCTGTCTTTGATTTTGCTAGTACCCATGCTGGCAGTCGCTGACAGAGATGGTTCTACTCGTCCTGATTTATCAGGCACCTACGACATAGCAACTCTGACACCGCTGCAGCGTCCGGCAAGCTATGGTGATCGCCTGAATCTGACTGATGAAGAAGCAAAGGAAATAGCTGAATATTGGCAAGACAATTTGTCAAAGGACGCCAGACCGAGTGATCCGGAGAGAGATGCACCACCGAAAGGTGGGACCGATATCTACGCACCTGAATTCACCTTTGCCGCCGGTGGTGTGGGTGGATACAACTCATTCTTTGTTGATATTGGCGACAGCAATTTCAAGATAAGTGGCAAATGGCGAACTTCGATCATTACTGATCCGGTAAACGGACAGCTCCCTCAGATGTCACCTCTAGGTCAAAAACGAATGGCTCAGCTCTTCGAGTTACGTCACGAGAACACCGGGACAGCCTGGTGGGTTGATATGGACAAAGGTCCATATGATGACCCTGAGCTGAGACCTCTGGGTGAGAGATGCCTGCTGGGGTTTGGTTCGACATCTGGACCACCCATGTTGCCTGTCATGTACAATAACCTGAAAAAGATTGTACAGACTGATGATTACGTCATGATTCTGGTCGAGATGAATCACGATGTTCGGGTTATTCGCATGAACTCGGAGCATTCACCGGACGAGGTTAGGAAATGGATGGGAGATTCGATAGGACATTGGGAGGGTGATACCCTGATTGTGGATACCACCAATTTTCGTGAGAAATCTGGTTTCATGATGGCATCGAAGGGACTCCATGTTGTGGAACGTTTTTCTCGAATCGATGAAGCCACATTGCTCTATCAGTTTACAGTCGATGATCCGACCTGGGAAAAGCCCTGGAGTGGTGAGTATCCATGGCCGAGCAGCAAGGCAAGCGTCTATGAATATGCGTGTCATGAAGGTAACTATGCGCTTGGAGGAATTCTCAGAGGGGCGCGATTGCTCGAAAAAGAAGCTATCGTCGGGATTACGCCTGGCAATTAGATTGCAGACAGATCAAAGAAGGCAGGTGATCAGGCTTGGATCTCAAATTAAGTGAGGCAGATCAGACATTTCGTGATGAAGTGCGGGACTTCCTGGAAAGCAACCTGACCGAAGATATCAGGATTGAACGACGTGATTCTCACGCCATTGGTCAGTTCGAACATATCGAGGTCTGGCACAAAAAGCTTTACGAGAAGGGCTGGATTGCACCGGGCTGGCCTCGTGAACACGGCGGTACCGGCTGGAACGAGGTCCAGCGATTTATCTTTGCCAACGAATGTTGGCAGCGTGGGGCACCCATGCTGGCACCTTTTGGTATCACCATGTGTGGTCCGGTGTTGATGGCATTTGGAACCGAGGAGCAGAAGCAGTATTTCCTGCCTCGCATATTGTCCATGCAGGACTACTGGTGTCAGGGATACTCAGAGCCAGGATCAGGATCGGACCTGGCGAGTCTCAAAACCCGTGCAGAAGACAAGGGTGATAGATACCTGGTTAACGGTCACAAAATCTGGACGACTCACGCCCATCATGCCAATCGAATATTCCTGCTGGTTCGGACCGACACCGCGACAAAACCCCAGGCAGGCATCAGCTTTCTGCTGGTCGATATGGACTCCCCGGGTATTAGGGTCGAGCCGATCATCACGCTCGCTGGTGATCATGAAGTGAACCAGGTGTTCATCGATGATGTGGAGGTGCCGAAAAACAGACTGGTAGGCAAGGAAAACGAAGGTTGGACCGTGGCAAAATACCTGCTGTCGCATGAAAGAAGTGGTGGCAATGCCGCAATGGTGCATCAGATTGTGGCGGATATACGCTTTGTGGCCACAGTGGAGCAGACAGGGGATGGTAGAAGACTCATTGAGGATACTCAGTTTTTGCGCGATCTCTCGACGCTTGAAATTGATCTTTTAGGCGTTGATATGATGGAGCGGCGCATCATGAGTGAATTCAGCCAGGGAGGTGACCCAGGCGCAAAGAGCTCCATCCTGAAGGCCAGAGGAACCGAGTTAATGCAGCGTGCAACGATGTTGAATATGGAATTGCTTGGCTACTATGCAATACCAGATCAGAAGGATGCACGAAAACCCGGCAGCAATATTGCCGTCGTCGGTCCGGATTATGCTGTTGCCGCTACAGCGGCATACCTGAATGACCGGGCCGCTTCGATCTACGCGGGATCAAATGAAGTCCAGAGAAATATCATCGCCAAGATGGTGCTGGGACTGTAGCTCGCATCGCGGGCGGGTCCCGTGCTGGAATCACTCAACCCGAACTCTCAAAAATGAGTAATGCCCTGATAAAGGCCAGGGTTGAATATGTTTGACGCGATCTGCTCCTCACAGTAGGGTCGATCGGGCAAGATTTTATTTGTGATGGCTTTGTCTTGCTTTTTGAGACCTGTCTAATGGGGAGAATAATTGATGATGTCCAACAGAGCAGCACTTGTGGCTGCATCAATCGCTTTCGTCTTTGGCTTGATAGGCAGTCTTGCTCTTCGTCCTCCCGGTGATGTTGGTGTCATCAATAGAACCAATGAGCCAGGTACTGAGGCTGTACGAATTCGTTGGCGTGTCCCCACATCCGCCTCAAGTAACCTGCCGGTTATAGGCGACAATACGAAGTATATATCGGAGGCTGCCAGACGCGGCAGCAATGGCAGCATTGAACTTCAGATGTTTAATCCAGGTGAAATTGTGCCAGCTTTTGCGATTACTGATGCAGTACGTGATGGCAAGGTTAATGCCGGATATACCTGGCTTGGATATGACCAGGGAAAGACACCAGCATCTGCACTCGTCGCAGCTGTGCCATTCGGTATGGAACCCTGGGAATATTCAGCCTGGTGGTTTCATGCAGGTGGTCGGGAACTGACAGAAGAGCTTTACGCCACTTACAATATTCACCCGATCTATTGTGGCATGACCGGACCGGAAACCGCTGGTTGGTTTCGAGAGCCTATTCAAAGTCTTGACGATGTATCCGGACTGAAAATTCGATTTGCCGGGATCGGAGGCAAAGTCATGGAACGGGCGGGCGCATCGGTCACCATGCTGCCGTCCGGGGAAATTTTCCAGGCCCTGGAGAAAGGGGCTATTGACGCGACGGAATATGCCTTGCCTATCGTCGATCAGGCATTGGGATTCAGCAGGGTTGCAAAGTTCAATTACTATCCCGGCTGGCATCAACCCTTCACGGCATCCCACTTTGTCGTAAACCTGGATGTCTGGCGAGAACTGAGAGATGCAGACAAGGGATTGCTGACAACAACCTGTACGGCAGCCGTGACTCGAAACATGGCAATGTCAGAAGCGCTGCAGGGATCGGTCATCGCGGGATTCGATGATATTGGTGTAACGGCGATGGTGTTGCCAATGGAGATCCTGCGGGAATTACAGCGAATTTCAGATGAAGTTCTTGACGAGGAAGCTGACAAAGATCCTGTATTCGCAAAAATACTGGCGTCGCAACGGAAATTCAGGACGGAATATGAACACTGGAAACGCCTTGCCTATCTGCCGAGAGACTTCTGATGGCGATACAACTTCCAGAAACGCGCCTGTCAAGGGCTGTTGATCCGGTACTCATCTGGATTGGGCAATCAGTCTCATGGCTGTGGCTGTTGCTGCTGATCGTGATTGTCTTAAACGTGGTACTTCGTTATGTCTTTGGTGAGGGGCGTATCGAACTGGAGGAATTCCAATGGCATATTTACTCGACAGGTTTTCTGCTCGGTGTTGGCTATACATTTCAGGCTGATGCGCATATTCGTGTGGATGTCGTGCACGAACGTTTGAGACCAAGAGTTCAGGCCTGGCTGGAACTCTATGGCATTCTTCTTTGTGTGCTGCCTTTTGTTGCCCTCGTGTTGATTTACGCTGTACCTTTTGTCATCACAAGTTATGAATTGAATGAAGTTTCCGCCTCACCAGGTGGTCTGCCATTTCGATGGCTCATTAAATCGGCCTTGCTGATTGGTTTTATCCTGTTGTTGCTTGCGGCTCTGTCAAGACTGAGCAGGGTTTGGGCTTACCTGTTCTTTAAAGGGAGTATGTCGTGAGTCCTAACGAAGTGCTTGCTCTGCTCATGTTTGTGGGCTTTATCGTTTCAGTGTTTACGGGTTATCCGGTTGCCTGGTTGCTGGGCGGATTGTCAGTCCTGTTCACGGCACTCGCCATTATTCTTGAAGTCGATTTTCATGTTCCAGTTGGTGTTGGATGGAACTATACCTCCCTGACGATCGACAGGATATGGAATGTGATGGAGAACTGGGTGATGGTAGCGTTACCCATGTTTATTTTAATGGGACTCCTGCTGGACAGATCCGGAATCGCCAAGCGCCTGATGACCAGTATTGCACGCCTGTTAGGACCTGTTAGAGGTGGTCTCGCAATCACGGTGACCGTTATCGGTCTGTTGCTGGCAGCGACCACGGGTATCATCGGGGCGTCTGTTGTCTTGCTTGCGCTTCTCGGTCTACCCGTTATGTTGGAGCATGGATATGATAAGAGTCTTGCCGCCGGTACGGTATGTGCTGTCGGCACGCTCGGTATATTGATCCCACCCAGTATCATGCTGGTTTTAATGGCAGATCGTATGGCGATGAGTGTGGGTGATTTGTTTTTAGGCGCTGTATTCCCTGGCGCTCTTCTGGGTGGTCTTTATATAACTTATCTGATTGGATACGGAATGCTGAGGCCGGAGGGTGCCCCAAGTTTCAAAGGTGAAGCTATTGACTGGCTGGCAATCTGGGAGTTGTTTCTGGCTATTGTACCGGCTGCTTTTTTAATTCTCGCTGTACTGGGTAGTATCTTTTTCGGTCTAGCGACACCCACAGAGGCCGCTGGTGTCGGTGCAGCGGGCGCTTTGTTGTTGGCGCTTTTAAATAAGGCGCTGACCTGGGGTGTGTTGCGGGAAGTCATTTATGAAACCACACGAACCACTGCATTCATCTTCGCTGTGCTGCTTGGTGCAACGGCCTACTCCTTGGTTTTAAGAGGACTGGGTGGCGACCAACTGATCGAGCGAGCTTTACTCGGGTTACCGTTCGAGCCATCCGGCGTCATCATCTGCATCTTGTTTGCAACATTTCTTTTGGGATTCTTTCTGGACTGGATCGAACTCACATTGATTATACTGCCACTGGTCTCACCGATTGTGGTGAACCTGGGATTTGACCCTGTCTGGTTCACTATCCTGTTCGCGGTCTGCCTGCAAACCAGTTTTCTAACGCCACCGGTAGGTTTTGCCATCTTCTATTTAAAGGGTGTCGCCCCGGAAGGAATAGGTGTTACAGCCATCTATCGTGGGGTTGTGCCTTTTATTCTGCTGCAGTTGCTTGGGTTAACGATTATCTTTAACTGGACGGAACTGGTGACCTGGTTGCCTGCGCAAGCCTATAGTCAGTAGCAGAGTGTCTCAGTCGTCATAGACTTAATGTGTCCACCAGCCTCTCAAGTCATCCCCACCATGAATTGGCAAAAAAGATGCTGGAATTTGCCTGCGGCCACTAACCGCTTATTGTGCTTCCAGGAATTCTGCAACGGCCTGGTTAAATGCAGCGGGCTGATCAATATTTGAAGCGTGACCAGCATCTTTAATGACTACCTTTTTCGAACCGGGAATTTTGGCAGCCATATAGTCAGTCGGGGTTAGAAAGGTTTTGTCGTTCTCGCCGACCAGAATCAAGGTTGAGATACTGATTTCCGGCAATGACTGAATGATTCGATCATCAACCTGAGTGAGTATTCCCCTTGCAGCGTTTGCAAGCCCCTGTGCTGATCTGTGGCTGGCGATACGAACTTCGTTCCCAGATCCCAATGCGGCGAGACCGCGTTCTTCCAGCGTCACTGCTCTTTTTACAGCCATTTGATTCCAGCCATCTCGTGCCTCATCCTTCTTGTAGCCTGGACCTGTATCGAACAGCATGAGTGCAGATACAAGTTCTGGATGAGCTACATGAAATGCAAGTGACAGGTACCCTCCCAATGAAAGTCCACCCACGACGGCGCGTTCGACCCCGCATTCGTTGAGTATTGCCCGCATATCCGCAATAGAATGAGCTTCTGAATAGAGACTGACATCCTCCGGACTGTCAGACTGTCCATGACCTCGAATATCCCAGGTGATGATGCGGTATCTGTCGCTGAAAGTCTCAATCTGCCCCTGCCACATACTGGAGGTGGCACTGTATCCATGAGTTAAGATAACCGTGGTAGGACCAGTACCGCAATCATTGTAGTAGATAGCAACGCCATCGCGATTAAGGTGAGACATCAATAACTCCTTAGATGTTGTTCTCGTTCTTGACCTCTTCAAGGGATTCGATCGTTAACTTAATCCTTCTGGAACCGGGTGCGAATTCCAGCGCGATTCCAAGAGACTGAAGTGCCTCGTCGATACGTTTCATTTTGGCGAATGTCAGGCCTCGATTGAAGTAGGCGATATGAATTTTCGATCCACCAGCCTCAATAGCAAGATTGTAGTCAGCCAGGGCTTTTTTATAGTTGAGGGTATGGAAATAAGCGTTAGCACGGTTGATATAGGCTTGTCCCAGATCTGGCTTGAGCTTGATTGCCTGAGAGTGATCGCTTAACGCCCTCTCGTATTTTCCGTTGGCCGCGTAAATAATACCTCGGTTGGAGTAGGTTGCAGCAAGATCTCGCTTTGACAGTTCATCCTGCCGAATGGCGTCAGCGCAGTAGTTGATGCCTTGCATTGACAGGACGTAACGACTTTCTTCGAAGCAACGCTGTGCATTTGTCTGTCCCAGAGTTGTACCTGCTGCAAGGCAGCTAACACTGGTCATCAGTAATAATGCGCTGAAGAAATGCTGTTTAGTCGACATAAGTCTGGTCAGCGTAGGGTGAATCCAGCTTGTAGGCAAATCGTATTTTAACACCATCAACCTCCATCGGATCACCGCCGACTTCTCTGGGTACAAATTTGAATTTACTGACGGCGGCAATTGCTGATTCATCGAACAACGAACCTGGTTCAGAATTAATGATAATCGGATTCTTGACGCTGCCGTTTTCTCGAACCGTAAATTGAACCAATACAAATCCTTCGATCTGCTTCATGGTCGCTTTAAAAGGATAGTGTGGGTGGACGATACTCAAGGGAATCAAATCCTTCAATGGTGCAGTGATTTTCGGGCTCATATCCTCTGTTGAGAGGATTTCCGCCAACGAGCCGAGAGTTAGATACTCGGCCTTGGTGACAATCTGAGTTTCTGGCAGGTGAAATGGGCCCTTGGGATCCGGCGGGAGTTCAGCCGGAATCATCTTGTGGATCTTTTTTCTGACTGCCCGTTTGTGTTTGTCACGAATCGGACTCATTACCGGTATGGAGATCTGCACGATATCAATATCTGGCTGACGTTCCAGTTCTCCCGCGATTAACAGGTACATGAGGATAAAGCACAGCACTGTTGCAAGAGCTGCAGCCGAGCCTATGATGATGAATTTAACCGGAACTGAGATGTTCGACACTCTGCCTCCCGCGAGTAAGCACACTCGCAAGGGTAATGGCGTAGCAAAAGATCAGAGACTCACAGATGGCCTGTTTTCGGAGTCACCGACCCGAGATCGTTCTACTTTAGCACAATAACCGGTCACGAACTGTACAGACTCATTGCTCGTAAAAGTCGAAAGAAAAACCGCTGTCACTTGCGTGAACGAAGCCCACAAACCCAACGTTAAAGTGGGCTGGCATCATCAGGCTCTGGTGTTGCTCGCAGTGTTCGAGAACCTTTCCTCTTGTGGCCCTGGCCTGGTCTGGCAGTTCACAAAATGCACTGTTCCATGCCGGTTTTATCACCTGGATGGGGTGGTGAGTCACATCACCTGTGAATAGAGCTTCCTGACCATTTGTCGTCAGGGAAATCGAGATACTTCCTGGTGTGTGTCCGGGAGTGGGTATTATTCTGAGTTGATCAGCAATAATTTCAGTTTCCCCCTGGGTCATTTCAGCAAGGTCGAGAATCGGCAGGATACTGTCGTCCCAGACCTTGTCGGCAACTTTCTCGAAGTCCTCGGTTTTTTTCTTCTCTCGCTCGCCCTTAAAGAAGGTATATTCCTGTTCTGAAAATACATATTTGGCATTAGGGAATGTTGGTACCCAGCTGCCGTCTTTTAAGCAAGTGTTCCAACCGACGTGATCAACATGCATATGAGTACACATGACGTAGTCAATTTCTTCCGGCGCCACGCCGGTGGTCTGCAGATTCTTGAGGTAGGGTGACTGCATTTCATGCCAGTTTCGATAAGGCTGTCGATCTTTGTCATTTCCGATACAAGAATCTACCAGGATTTTGTGATGTGGGGTTTCAATCAGGTAAGAGTGCATACTCGCCATCACGTTACCATTATCATGGATGTGATTCGGATAGAGCCAGTGTTGATTTGTTTCAAATACAGCCGGGTCATAGTCCGGAAAAAAAACTTTCGGATCAAATAGTGGTCCGGACAATTCCGCGATGCGCATGATGCGAATGGGTCCCAATTGCCAGTATTGCATTGTTTCATCCTTTCCCGTTCAAAGATTCGTTAGCCCAGACTCTTGCGGATTCGTGTGATTGACTGTTCTCTGGCGTCGAATTTGTTGCCTGCGTAAGCTTTTGTCGGCAGTTCTGCAAGCTGAGATGCAATCTCAATACAACGCTCTTTCAAGTCATCTTCGGGCACGACCAGATCAAGATATCCGGCGTCGACCGCATCATCCGGTGAGTATAACTGTGCCTGAATCAGTGCCTGGGTGAAATGTCTCTTGGATAGGCGACTACTTGCGAGTTCATGGCCGAAAACAGGCAGGGACATACCGATCGCGGTTTCATTCAAGCCAATCTTGAAATCACCCGCCGTGCCAATTCGAGTGTCGCAGGCCAGCAACATCAGGGCGCCTGCTGCAATGGCATGTCCCGTACAGGCGGCAATCAAGGGCTGTGGGTGACTGAACATCCGCAACAGCATGTGAGCACCTTTGTTTACCAGCGCCTGCGTGGCCTCTGGACCTTTCTTAAACTCTGACAGATCGAACCCGCCCGAGAATCTCCCCTGCCTGCCAAAAATAATGACGCCACTGGCTTCCTTCTCAGCCTGGTCTAATCCCTGATTCATAGCCGAAACCAGATCATTGCTGACCGCATTGGCTTTTCCGTCGTCGAAGTGGAGCAGGGCGACTTCCCCGTGCTGTTCATATTTCATCATCGTGAACATATCCCGTGTTGAATTTGACTTTGATCAGTGAGTCTAAGGGAGCAGTATCGGTTTTGACAAATACAGTAAGGTTAAATTATCGTGCAGAGAAGACGATCGACGGCATTAATCTGCGATAAAAGTGCAAGTGCACATCAAAAAGAATATTCTCTTGTGATATTTAATCAAAACATTGAAGTGGAGTAGTGGGATGAAAGTTCATGGTGGGAAACTGGCCGCGCGTGCCTTGAAAGAAGCTGGTGTGGAATGTGTATTTACCTTAAGCGGTGGACATGTCATGGCGATTTACGATGGTTGCCTCGACGAGGGTATTAAGGTCGTGGATGTGAGGCACGAACAGGCTGCAGTACACGCCGCCGATGCCTGGAGCAGACTGAATCCAGGCAAAATTGGATGTGCGATTCTTACAGCAGGTCCGGGCGTTACCGACGGCGTCACGGGCGTTGCCAATGCCTGGCGTGCCAACAGCCCGATTCTGGTAATTGGTGGTCAGGGGCCATTTAACAACTTGCGCCGCGGTTCTCTTCAGGAAATGGACCATGTGAGTGTTATGAAGCCCATCACAAAATGGGCGGATGCCTGCTACGACACGCGTCGAATTCCAGACTATATTGAGATGGGCATTCGTCATGCGGTGTCTGGGAATCCTGGTCCGGCATTTCTTGAAATTCCAATGGACGTCCTGAGTGGTGATGCTGAAATGGATGAAGTCAGATTTCCTAAGATTCGGAGCAAACCACCGGTCATGATGCCTGTCCGTGAAGACATCGAAGAAGCGCTGGCGGTGCTGAAGACGGCCGAACGCCCGGTGATGATGGTTGGCACTAGTGCGAAGTGGTCCAATGCAGCAGCGAAGGTACAGGAATTTGTCGACACCATTCATATCCCCACATTTGTCAATGGAATGGGCCGGGGACAGGTCAGGCCAGGTACACCGGAATTATTGAATCGTGTACGAAAAGAAGCGATTCAGCAGTGTGATGTATTTATTTGTGCCGGGGTCCTGCTGGATTTTCGTCTCGGTTTCGGTCGCACAATTCCAGCCGACGCGAAGATTATCCAGCTGGATATCGAAAATGAGCTGATCGGGACGAATCGCTCAGCGGATGCAGCGGTTGTTGGCAACCTTGGTGTTAGTTTTCAGCAGATGCTTGAGTTGATTGCAGAGGACGATTTGGGTCTGGATTATTCGATCTGGCGGGATCAGCTGATAGCCAGAGAAGCCGAGGTCGAGGAGATGTTTGCCGGTTCACTTAATTCCGATGAAGTCCCAATCGATCCGCTTCGTCTTTGTCGAGAGATAAGAGACTTTGTCGCAGACAAGGATATGATCCTGATAGGTGATGGCGGAGATATTGTGGCGCAGGCAGCCAAAGTACTGCCTGTACCTGCCGAAAACTGTTGGATGGATCCTGGACCTCTGGGGACTCTTGGGGTTGGAATGCCATTCGGACTGGCTGCACAGCTCGCTGAGCCAGACAAGCGAGTGCTGATTATTTATGGCGACGGGTCATTCGGGTTGAACGGATTTGAATATGATACCGCCGTGAGATTCAACCTGCCGATCGTTGGTATTGTGGGTGTTGATGGACTATGGGGTCAAATGGCTCGCCCGCAGGCTGCTGTTTATGGGGCAAATCGTATGGTTGCAACCGAGCTGGGTTTCATTCGGTACGACAAGATAGTCGAGGCGATGGGCGGTCACGGTGAGTATTGTGAGTCTCCGGACGAGATTGGGCCTGCTCTGGAAAGGGCATTTGCGTCAGGCAAACCCGCTTTGGTCAATGTCGTGATGAGACGAGATGTTGGTACAGGCATGAAGGGTAGTACCTATACCTAGTTATCTTGAGGATCAGACGCATTGGCGAGTGGTGTTAGCTCGCCGATGCAGTTCTTCAATAGCCAGACTGGAACCATGACGTGTAATACAGCCTGCGTTGTAGTTGATGCCTTGATAGTAGAGGCCGAGTCTTGACAGATCATGATTAGCAGGCAAGCCTGACCGAAAGAGCGCGATATCAGCATTGGGATGATCTTGTTTCAGTTTCTTGAAGTCACGGATTGGAATCTGTATGAATAAGGCGATTAATAAACACCCAGCTTTCCCTAGAATTTAGTAGATGCTGAGCAAAGGTCAAATCTCAACAGATAGAAAAAGATGAAATGAAGGATACTCCTGGCAGCCGTTGATGAGCCGATTGAGCTGTGCCGGCTCTTTTCCGGATTGATCGTGATTTGATCAGGTTGTGGTGATGGTTGCCCCGCCTTTCTTTACCAGATCAGCCTTACCGGGAGAAGGTGGGATATTACAGCCTCTCTGAATACCCGGTTTCGATGCCAGCAAGTCCATCCAGCGCTGCAGCGAATTCAGACCATCGACGCTTACTCTTGCCCATTTGTGGCTTCTTATCCACGAATAGTTTGCGATGTCGGCTATCGAATAGTCGTCAGCAAGGTATTCATGTTCCTGAAGTTGGGTATCCAGAACTTCATAGAGCCTTCTGGTCTCGTTGCAATATCGACTGATTGCCTGGGGTACTTCTTCCGGAAAGTATCGTATGAACGCAACCGCTTGCCCTTGCATTGGACCTATTCCCGACATTTGAAACATGAGCCACTGCATGACCTTGTATCTACCGACGATATCGGTTGGCATTAGTCTGCCGCTTAGTTCCGCCAGATACAGCATGATGGCACCTGATTCAAATATTGTGATACCGGCTTGCCTGTCTTCAATAGCCGGGATTCGGCCATTTGGACTTAAGCGCAGAAATTCAGGCTGATGTTGTTCACCTTTAGCCAGGTTGACGAGGTGCAATCGATAGTCGAGGTCCATTTCTTCCAATGTCATCGAGACTTTCCAGCCGTTGGGAGTTGGCGAGGTATAAAAGTCGATCATTGCTGCTGCTTCGATAAAGATGAGTCGTTCAGTCTATCTTTCCAATCCTGTGATGGGAACTGCTGATTACCCTGTAAGAACGATGAATCCTGATGTTATTCGCCGGACCTTTGTTTACAGCGAGTCATGCTGTTTTGACAGGATAGATTCCTTTATCCTCTCGCCTCGACCTTTTTCGGAAAACACAAGGTAAGAAATTCAATGAAAGGTACTTTTATTCTGATAATGATGCTAGGCGCACCGATCAGGGCTGATGTCATCTCGATGAACAACGGCGACAGAATTAGCGGTGACGTTGTGAAAATCACAGAGGACAGGATCAGCATTAAACCGATCTACAGCGCGAAAATTGATATTGCCAGCAAGGACGTAGCAGCGATGGAGACTGATTCCCATTTCAAACTGGAGTTAAAAAGCGGTGAGCGAGGTGAGTATCAATTTTCCGGGGCTGATGATATCGGCAGAGCGATTCTTACAGGGGAAAGCAGTGATATTGCAGTTTCGCTTGCTGATATCAGAGAAGTGGTCGAAGAAGATAAAAGACTCAACTGGGACGGCAAGGTGAGTTTTGCACAGACACTGAGCCGGGGTAATACAAACAGCCAGGTTGCGAACCTGAATGGATCCTTTCAGTTGAGACTGGATAACCACAGGACATTGTTTGACATCAGTGCCATTCGGGAGGAAAAAGAGAGCGATCGGATCAAAGAGCTGGATCGTCTGAATGTCTCATACAACTGGCTTTACAACGATGCCTGGTTCTTTGCCATAAATCTGACCGCGGAACGTAATCCAGTCGCGTTACTGGACCATCGTACTTCAGTGAATCCTTCAATTGGTTATGACGTCTGGGATGAATCGACGAGAACCTTGAGCATGCAGCTGGGTGCTGGATATCAGGAAGAACAGATTGTTAATGCGACAGGAACGAGTTCGCTGATTGACTGGCGGCTAAGATATAAGCAGGGCTTTCGTGATGGGGTGTTTGAATTGTTTCACAACCACCAGATTCATCAGAACCTGCAAGGCAGGGAAAATCTGGTATTCAACAGCGTCACAGGCCTGCGCTATGATATTACAGACGATATCTATCTCAATATCCAGCTGAGGTATGATATTGATTCAGAACCCGTGAGAGGTACGGATAATGAGGACCTGACATTTCTGTTTGGTGCGGGAATCGATCTGTAGCTGCGGGGATTAATCGTCGTATCTCCTGAGATAGGAGCATGGGAAAACGTATGGATGACAATCTGACATTATCGGGTGTTAAGGTGCTGGATATGGGTGATCGTGCAAGCACAGCCTGGTGTGGCCGATTGTTGGGTGATTATGGCGCGGAGGTTATCGGCGTTGAATCGAACACGGGTCATCCACTTCGGCATGAAGGACCTTTTGACTCAGAGGGTGAAAGTATTCCCGCCCAGTATTTTCTTGTTAACAGAAAGATAGCTGAACTGGCTCAACTCGGGCGACTAGCAGAAAAAGCAGATATCGTTCTGACATCTGGATCGATTGATGAATTCTCCGCGGAGGTGCTTTTGTCTCTCAATCCCGGTGCGCTGATCTGCGCAATAACACCTTACGGTTTAGATGGTGATCTGGCGCATTGCAGCGGCAATGACTTAACGGCATGTGCGGCATCAGGCTGGGCAGAAGTAAATGGGCTGCAGGGCAGACCACCTCTCAAGAGCAGCGGATATCAAGCATCCTATCAATCGGGCACATTTGCGTTCGGTGCAGTTCTTGCCACACTACTTGAGCAACTGACTACTGACTCACCTGGACAGATCATTGATGTTTCAGAAAGAGAGGTTCTGATTTCGACTTCTGCCCCGGCGCCACTTCGGTATCAGTATTCAGGATTCAAGTGGACGCGAAAAGCCAGTGTCGACGTGAACGAGGGACCCGTTCCAGTTAAAGATGGGTGGTTTGCATTGACCATTTCACGACCGGTTTTCTGGATCAAGGCCATGCAAGTCCTGGGGCTGGATGACCTGGCTGAAGATAAAGAACTGCAACAGGCGGGACTGAGGCACAAATACAAAGACAGATTCGTTGATCGGGTTGCTGAGGCAATGAGCCATTGGACTCGCATGGATCTTTTTCAAGCGCTGGGTGACCGTCGGGTTATAGCCGGACCTGCACTCAGAATGAATGAACTTGGTGAGAATCCTCAGTTTAATGGACGTGGATTTTTCCGGACTGCAGACAATGGAATTCAGTACCCGGGACCGTTCGCTCGGATGAGTCTTTCTGGCTGGTGTCAGCCGAGAGTATCGAGAGAACACACCTCTGAATTTAGTGAGGCTTCAATATTAGCCACGAAACCGGTACGTGCTGGTGGTGAGGGCTCCGGACCCTTGCGGGGGTTCCGAGGACTTGTACTCACTCAGGCTTGGGCTGGCACATATGCAACCGAACTACTGGCTTTACTCGGTGCAGACGTTATTCAACTGGAGACTCGTGGCAGACTCGATAGCTGGCGGGGCACCTATCAGAATCCGATACCAAAAAATCTTAAGGAAATCGAGAGTGCAAAACATGCCTGGAACTGCAGTCCACTCTACAACTCAGTAAATCTGGGTAAACGCTGTATCACGGTTGATCTGAGCGAGCCCGAAGGTGTGCAGTTATTCAGGGACCTGATTGTGCATGCAGATTTTGTGGCCGAGAATTTCTCGCCAAGGGTTATGGGAAACCTCGGTATCGACTATGACAGTCTGAAGCAGCTCAAGCCAGATATTGTGCTGGCGAGTCTGTCTGCCTATGGTGCGATTGGTCCCTGGGCTCATGTGCCAGGAATTGGCGGCACTATTGAACCCTCGTCAGGTATGTCATCATTACTTGGCTATAAAGATGAGCACCCGCTCAACTCTGGTCAGATGTATCCGGATCCGGTCGCTGGTCTGTGCGGCTTTTCGGCGATTCTGCTTGCCCTGCTGCAGCGAGACCGGACGGGTGAAGGGCAGTATATTGATTTGTCGATGCAGGAAGCGAACTTTACCTTTATCGGCGATGCCTGGCTTGAATTTGCACTCAATACCTCAGTCAGGGGGCCGCTCGGTAACTCCCACAGCAAATTCGCTCCCCATAATGTCTATCCGTCTTCCGGTGAAGATGAGTGGATAGCGATATCAGCAGAAAACGATGATCAATGGCATCAGATTGCCGAAATTCTTGAAATTGATGTTGATCGCTACTCGAGGGAGAAGGACCGAAAAGAAAGCGAATCTGAGCTTGATGCGCTCATTAGCTCTAAATCGATGAAACATGATAAACATGAACTTGCGGGCAAACTCCAGAGTGCCGGTGTAACGTGCTCCGCGGTCTTTACCCCTGATGAAATCGTGATGGATCAGTCGTTGCGCGACCGAGGACACATGATGAAGATTGACCACCCGGAGACTGGACCTTTCTGGCAGTCGGTCTTACCTGCAAAGTTCAGCAGATCTGTAATTGAACCTGCACGGCCTGCACCTGTCCAAGGACAACATTCATTTGAAGTGTTTAGCGAGTTCCTGGGTATGGATCAGGCAGTATTCGAATCATTGTGTGAGAAAGAGATTACTGGCGTTGGACCCTGTAAGAAAAGTTCCGTGACGAACCAGGCCTGATCAGACCGACATGAGAAAAGCCGAAGTGAGCATTCTCCAATATAAACAGTTCACTATAGGCAAACAGGCAAACTGGTTCCCAGATGGTTGTTTTTCTGACCTGGTAGGGTACATCGTATATATCTCAAGCCCGGTTGTAAGTCCTGGTCTGATGTCAGTATCCAATCGTCCATGCTTTTACTGGGCTGCCAGTCCAGCTGATACGTCTTCATCATCACCCCGATCTGCATATTGAGGTGCGTACTGTTTGTAAATGTACGCGCCGATCCGTTCGATCTGTTCTCTCTCATCGGGTTCCAACGGACCAGCTTTGAGGGCCGAAATCGCCTCTTTTATTTGATCGTGGTTGGCCGGACCGCATACCACCATATCTATTGCCGGGTGAGAGAGTGAGTAGCGGTAGCAGTCACGTGCATTGAGTGGTTTTTTTCCAGGGGGCATCTTACTGGCATCCAGCAGGTGTCCCCAGCGGGTTGCGGTATAGGTGATTATCGCCGGGCGCGATGTCTCTGGTACAAATGGAAACACATCCTTCTCAGCACCGCGATGTACGGCATTGTAGCGAAACATCAGTAATTCGTAAGGGCTGCGATCCTGTTCATAGTCAGCCAGCAGTTCAGGAATCAATGGACGATTGTGGCTGCTGAGTGACATAAAGCGGACCTTGCCCTGCTCACGTAACCGCTCGAATAACTCGATATAGGCATCTGAGGGTTTTTCCATACGGTTTCCCAGTAACAGGAAGTCGAAATTCTCAAGTCCGGCAGTTTTCAGTGCTGCCTCGACTTCAGCCTCGATGCTACCGGGATCATCTGAATAGGTTTGAACGGTTAGAATTAGTTCATCACGGTGCATCTTCGATAGATTTACCATGGCACGTGCGAATTCCGGCTGGCGGATCGATCCCCAATAGAGGTAATTAATCCCGTGATCGAAAGCCTCTTCAATTGCCTCTGCCGGTGCGTCGAATGTTGAACCGATCCCGAGTCGACATGAGTGCATACCGGTTCGTCCAAGTTCTCGTCTTTCAAGAAAATCGTTCATGTGACATCCTCCAGCCTCTTAACAGCACACCATATATGATTGGCTGGATTGCCACCAGTTTGCCACGCAAAAGGGACCAGTCGCACTGATCCCCCATCTTTTATTGCAGAGTAGCCGAAAAAATCTACTGCCAGAGCTTTGAAGACGCTTTCATGAATCGAATCATCATGATCATGCTCATGATATTGGTGCCGCTGGCAGGGTCAACCAGTATGGATTGGTAATAATAGTATTCTGTCTTCGGTGTTTCACCTACTGCCAGTACCTTTGCGAAAGTCTCATAGTCATAGTCAACCAGAGCAGGGCCGTTGATGGCTTGTAGTTCGATCGCGCCAAACAAACCCACGCCATAGTTTCCATCCCTTGGCAATAACGCTGTTTCACCGGGCCGCATGATTTGAACCTGCAAAGCCGGGGTCATGATTTTATGACCGAAGATTGACGCATCCCCGTATGCCTTGAGAGGTTCAGTGATAACAGCAAGGCGGCGATCCAATGCTTCTTGAGTAATTTTTGTCGGTACCATTGGACCAGTTTTGCCGACTTCGACATTAGCCAGGATTCTGAGATCCGTGGCTTCGGGGATACTTTCAAGCCGCTTTCTAACAGTTGAATTCTGATCTGGTGCGCCAATAGAAGCTGTGCCATCACAGATTCGATGGCCGTCTGGGTCATCCATCCAGATTTCAATCTGTTGGTCTCCTTCCTGGTTTTCGGGTCTGTTAGCTGAAGCCTGTACGGGTTCTCCGTCGGTAGTGGCATATCGAAAGTACAGGGACATGCCTCCGGTTGTAAGCCAATCAGGCCCCAGTGCTTCTATCAGCAGAGGAGGGAACTGTTCCATATGAAGAGATCCAGCGACCGTGCCACCTCGAAAGCCCAGTTTCTGTGCAGTTGCCTGGTCGTGAATACTACCTGCACCGGCGTTGATGGCACTGTTTTTAGGCGTTCGTAGCGGCCCCGTAATAGCGCCATCAGTTTCGGTATAGTTGAATGCTGCTTCCATATTAATTCTCCATGTTGAGCATGTGATGGATCAACACTACTCCAAAATCCACGGAAAGTCGTGGAGAAATCAGAGTGAATCCAGGAACTCGGCTACGGTCTCGTTCCATTCGATGGCTGCTTCCCAGTAGACATTGTGTGGTGCACCTTCGATAACCGCGTACTGCGAATGGGGTACCAGAGCATGTAATCGTTCTGCGTTAGGAATGAGGCCATCAAGCGAACCAATTATCACCAGCATTGGCGAGGTCACCTGCTGGATTGCCTCAGATACTAGCGTGGTCTCTGAAATGGTCTTTGCATTCCTGGGTCTTGGATGCCGAAGATATTCGAGGCGTGTTGCGGTTGATCTTATTCGCAGGTAGCGTTCAAACATTCTCGGTCGCTCCTGCTTTAGTCTGCTTGTAAGAGCCTGGCCAACTGGTAGAAAAAGTGTGTCATTGTCCAGTGGTCTGACTTTTCGAACGGCAGATTGGCCGGGTTCGGCGACACCCATACCAGAGATGATCAATGCTTTTGCATCCCCGGGATGGCGTGATGCCCAGCGAAGAATTGTTGCGCCTCCCATGGAATTACCTGCCAGGATAGGCTGTGAGATTTTTTTTGCAGTCAGGAATGCTTCCAGTTCATCAGTACGATCCGGCTCTTCCTGGTCCCGTTGCGAATTACTGGAGTGACCGTGATTTACACTATCGAATGCGTAGACTCGATACTTTGAGGAAAAGTAACCGAATTGCTGCCACCAGGCTTCACCGCAGGAACTCATGCCGTGGAGGAATACAATTGCAGGTACCGATTCATCCTCTGGTCCTGCCTCGACGTAGTAAATATCCTGATCCTGTATCTCAATCCACGGCATGTTGGCTCCCGGGTTCAACTAATCATTTGTCTCAGTATAGGTGAGGTAGTCCTTTCACCGCGCGGTTTACTTGTAATAGACTGGCTCTCGGTGGAGGTGAGCTGAATCTAATTCTATCAGTATCGCTTTTGAATCAGTAAGTCGGAATTTGAGTATCTGGTGATGGCAGGACCGCTGACGGGTGTCAACGTATTGGAATTCTCGCAGGTAATTGCTGCGCCATTTGGTGGACAAGCGCTGGCTGATCTGGGCGCCAGTGTTCTTAAGGTGGAACCTCCCGATGGAGATTCCTGGCGGTTGCAGTTACAGTTTAGGCCCACTGAATCGAAGACGTTCCAGTGTCTGAATCGTGGCAAGGACAGCCTGACCCTAAGCCTCAATCAAGCGGCTGCACAGAAAATCGTGCATCAACTGATTCCGGAAATTGATGTTGTATTGATTAACTACCGTCCGGATGTGCCAGAGAAATTCAATATCGATTATCAGACCTTGTCTGCCATCAAGCAGGATCTGATCTATGTCGACCTCACGGCATTTGGTAGAAAAGGACCTTGGTCACTGCGACCGGGCTATGATGGTGCGGTCCAGGCAGTTTCAGGTCTGATGGCGGCAGAAGGTAAAACCAAACCTGGGGAAGGTTCACCCATGACAATATCTTCAACAGCTGTAGCTGATTTCTGCTCCGGTGTCGCCATGGCAGAAGCGGTGACAACGGCCTTGTATCATCGTCAGATGACTGGGGAAGGACAGATGGTGGAATGCTCTTTACTCTCGACAGCGCTCAATCTGCAACTGCCGATAATCATGGAACACCAAAAGGCAGATGCAAAAAGAAATGCCACACGAGAGCAACGGCTGAAACGTTCCAGGGAAGGGGCGCAGTTCAGAGAGCTTGTTGAGATTCGCCAGCAAGCATCAGATGTTGAGAATAACTACTTCTACCGATCATTCCTGACGAAAGATGGTGCTGTTGTAATAGCAGCTGACTCAGTTGAGGAGAAGGCAGCAGTAAGAAAGTTATTTGACTTGTCGAACGATCCTGATAATCAGGCGATTGATGCTATGAAAGCTGCCATTTCGAGCAAGAGTAGCGATGCAATATTGGATGATTTGAGGCAGTTCAGAATTCCAACGGCACCGGTCCGGTATCCCGATGAGATGAATAGGGACGAAGCAGTGCTGGCTAATGAATGGTTGTTTGAGCTGGAGCACGATACAACCGGCCCACAAACCCAGATGAGATTGAATCTGGAATTTTCTGAATCGGCCCTGACTGAACCCAGTGCTTCTCCGCCGCTGGGTCGAGATACAGCGCGGGTACTGAAGAATCTGGATTATTCCGAAGAAGCGATAGCTGCATTTCGTGAAGCAGGAGTGGTAAGTTGAGCGGGATCTTTTCAGAGCTGAGAGTTATTGAACTCAGTGCTGATGTCACGGGATCAATGGCAGGGCAGATTTGCGCGGACCGCGCTGCAGAAGTCATAAAGATTGAACCGCCAGGTGGGGATGTGCTGCGTCACGTGGACTCCTATGACAGTGGTGAATCCAAATTGTATGAGTCTCTGAATCGAGGTAAACAGTCTGTTGTTCTCGACTATGATCAGAGTGATGGTCTAAAGCTGGTTAAGGCACTATGCGACACTGCTGATGTTGTTATCGCATCACAACCAAAAAGGCCGTTACCTTCTGAGCTTTCCTATGAAACTTTGAAAATTCAGAATTCAAAGTTGGTTTACCTGGATATTAACGCTTTCGGTAGAAATGGGAACTGGGCAGATAGTGCATCGAATGATCTTGTCATGCAGGCTTATGCGGGCAATATGCTATCAGAGGGCAAAACTGAACCTGATCAGATTACACCCAGAGCGATTGTCTCCACTCAAATGTCGGAATACGTAACCGCGTTCTATGCCCTGCTCGGTATTTCCAGTGCCTTGTATCATCGCGCCAGAACAGGTGTTGGACAGGAAGTATCTACCTCGAAATTGCTTACGATGTTGTCGATCCAGAGCGCCAGGATCGTAACCAATGATCTGGCGGACAAAAAAGTGATTGGATTCCGTAATCGTTTGCTTGAATTGAGAACAGAGGGGGCCAGTCTTGCAAAGATCAAGTCTGAACGAGGCAAAACCGCGCCAAGAGTAATCAATGCTTTCTACCGCCCCTATCAGACCAGAGACGGAGCTGTCTTTGTTGGCGCCCTGACCAGGAATTTACGGGATAAGGCGCGTGGTGCGTTGAATACGACTCTGCTCGGTCGTGATGATCCGAACTATGACACGAGGAATGATGAGTATTATGACAATGCCTTAAGGCAGCAGGCTGAGATTGAAGCGTATCTCAAAGAGAAGACCACTGAAGAGTGGATAGGGATACTCGAGGCATCCGGTGTGCCTACCGGTGAAATTACGTTTCCTGAAGACCTCTATAATTCTGAACAATTGCTTGAAAACAGCTACATCGCTGAACTGGATCACACCAGTGGTCGACAGATCCACGTCATGCCCCATGCGCAGTTTTCAGCCTTCCCTGATCCTGAAATTACCGCTGCCCCCTCTCTTGGTCGGGATACAACCCGGATACTGAGTGAGATTGAGAACGACTGAAGACTGTTAGTAGCTCGATACCTCCAGGTCTGTCAGGTCATCCAGACTATTTACATTCGCTGATTGACCGCTATGTAAATCTTCATCAGATACATTATCGACAAACTTCAGGCAGGTATCGCATTTATTTACAAAGTCGTGCTCCGGGACACCCCAACCGCAAGAGTCTGAAATTCGGTTTGCTTTTAATTAGATGATTGAACGCCTGCCACGGATGCCCGGGAATTGATCAAGTTGACAAGATCATTTTCTGACAATAGCGCGGCGGTGATAAAAACCTGTGTTGTGACTCGCTGAAGGTGCAGAGCTCGTCATCAAGTCTTTCACAGAGTTGAGCCACAGACATGTCTCCCGGGAATGGGTGCTCAAGTCATTGCAGGTGTGTTCGCAGGAATTCTCTCATCTCACCATATGTCTGTTGAGACTCCGGCGATGCCGGGTTATATACGTACCCCGCATGTGACAACGCCTCATAGACATTCAGGTCGGCGACAATCCCAGCAGTCCGCAGTTTCCGATGAACACGAACCGTGTCACTTAGAAACAGATCTCTTGTCCCTGTTACGAGATAAGTGGGTGGGAATTTATCAAAGGAGCCATAAACAGGGGACAGCAGGGGATTCTTCAGGTCATTCCCATCTGCATAGAGTAGTGCAGCGGCTTTCAACAGGCCATCGTAGGTGACCAGGATGCGGTCGAGACCTTCGTTGGTATAAAGTGTATCTCCGGTTTTTGTCAGGTCAGACCAGGGGGTTCCCGCGTAAATTGCTCCAGGCACGTCCAGATTAAGTGAGATAAATTGATGAACTGCAGCCAGTGACAACCCACCGCCCGCGGAGGTACCACCAATAGCGATCGATTTTGCAGCCGTCGTTTTCAGTACATGCCTGTAAACGGTGACCACATCATCAACTGCAGCAGGAAAAGGATCGGCTGGTGGCATACGGTAATCCACAGAGAGCGCACGAATCTTAGAGGTATTGGAGATGACTGCGGCTTCCGAGACACTGTTATCACCAGCACCGAAAACATAAGCGCCGCCATGCAAGTATAGAAAAAGAGCATTATTAAATTTGGGATCAATCTCACTGGGGATCACATGATGAACCTTAACCCCATTGATCTCATCGGACCTGATCTCGACATTCAGGTATTTACCGAGATCCGATAGCGGGAAGGTACGGCTTGCTGCACGGGCTCGTTTCATTGCACCCCAATCAATCTTTTCAAAATTCTTTAGTCGTTGGCGAACATCCGGTGCTGGCGTCGCAATGATGGCGTTTCTGAGTACTTCACTTGCGCCCATGGGCGCAGGTACCAGTCGTTTTGAAATTGTCCATTTGTTTCCGCTGTCTCCTGCAACAACAGTGCAGCAGACCAGTAGCAGAGATGCTATTGCAGGGTAAAAGGCCATCCTCATATGGCAACTCCAAATGCTTGTTATCTGTCATCTTTTTTTACAGCAATTAGGAAAGGATCACAATTCAGGAGTGGGGTGGGCTTCACCTTCAGGTGATGTAATCTCGGACAGGGATGAATGGCAGTTACTTAAGTGCTATTACGTCGTTCCGATCCCGGGTTTCTCTTTTCACTTACTCGTTCCGCACATCCAAGTAAAGTTAGGGTTTATTCGTCTTCAATGACCACTGCCGTACCATAGGCCAGTAATTCCGCAGCGCCACCCAGCACGACTGAAGTGCTGAAGCGGGTTGCCACCACCGCATTGGCACCAAGTCGCTGTGCTTCAGCGATCATTCGATCCAGTGCCTGTTCCCTTGCTTCTGCCAGGAGCTTTGTATACTCCGTGACTTCACCACCAACAAGAGTTCGGAGTGCGGCCATGATGTCACGTCCTACATGTCTTGCACGAATGGTGTTTCCTCTGGCAAGGCCAAGGCTTTTAATAATCTTCTTACCTTCAATTGCTTCTGTTGTTGTGACTATCATCGTTCTACCTCCTTATATGGGTCTGTTTTGTAGCTGATCACGCGCTCTATAATAACGATACCAAAGACTACAACGCTTCCAATCACCATTGCAGCGACAGAAAACTTGCCAAACAGCATTTCACTATCATCGGTAAAAAACTTAACTAGACCGTAACACAAAAAGCTAAGGTATCCCCCAATCATGAGGAACAGCCCCGAGTTACGCACCATCTTTCCATAAGGTAATCGCCAGAACGCCTCCAGTGCCTCATCCTGTGGTTCGCGAATGGAAAGTGAATCAAGTTGCGACGTTTCTTTTTGCAGCTCTTCATATTCACCACGACAGGCACTGCAGCGAATAAGGTGCTCATTCACCTTGCTGACTTCTTCTGAGGTCAGTTCGCCATCCAGTAATCCGGAGAGAAGCGGTTTGTATTCATCACAAGTACTCATTGGGGTTCTCCTTGATATTTTGCCTTTACGTAGACATGTTGGAATGCACGTCTGGCGTGGTATAGACGACTCATGACCGTGCCGCGCGGGATGTCCAATAATTTGCTGATATCAGCGTAAGATGATTCGTGAATATGTTTCAGGATCAATATTTCTCTGAATTCCGGTTTTAGCTGCTCAAGTGCTGACCAGACGTCGCGTTTATTGTCATCTCCTTCAACTACCAGCTGTGGATCATTTTTTGCGTCTTCCACATCTGTTACTGCCTCATGCCGGCGTCTTGCACGGATACGATTCAGGCAACCATTTCTGAGAATCTGGTAAAACCAGGGATAAAAGGCCACCAGCGATTTGAGTCCCGGCATGCTGGCGTATGCCCGGGCAAAGGATTCCTGACAGGCGTCTTCCGCTTCTGAAGAATTGCCGAGAAAGCCAACGGCATGATAGTAGGCTTCACGGCGGTACTGTTTTACCAGGAACTCAAATCCTCTTGGATCTCGATCACGGCAGAGTGCGATGGCGGTTGATTCGTTCATATTCGATTAAACACACGTGCCGCAGAATTATTCAATCGTCGTGACTTTAATTTCAACTCTGCACTGCAGCATGCCGGATTTACCGGGGTAGGGGCATAGCAGAATAGTGCGCCAGAGACGTTATGTGAAGCTGAATCCGGTTTTCTTGGTGCCAACGACCAACCAGAGTGGGTCGGCATCATCCGGGGAACGATCAATAAACACAATATCGTCAAAAACCGCAGCTTGAGTCATATAGGCAGAGACCAGTCGAAATCGATCCGCAGGCGGTAACATGTAGAAAGCATAGACAGCCTTGGTTGGGAACAATCGATGAGACATGGCGACAATACTCTTACCGCCAGGGACGAGGATCCTGCCGATTTCCTGAAATACTTCAAAAGGTTTGATCAGGTATTGTACCGAAACGACAATGTTAACTGCATCGAAGTGATTATCAGGATATGGAAGTCTCGGAATGGTGTTGAGGTTTTGAACAACGAACTCATCAAGCCGTTGATTCCTTGACAGCTCTTCTCTGTTCATGCCCAGCCCGGAGACGCTCTGGTAACTGACTTCTTCTGGCAAATGTGAAATCCATGACGACATCAGGTCAAGTAACCGGTCGGACGAATTGAGTGTCTCTCGATAGAACTGTGTGAGATTTGCAATCGTCGCATCATCGATATGAGTTTCAAATCTGGGTTCAACGTAGAAATTCTCATCAGGTGATTCATCCTCCCGATCAAAGTACTTGGCAGGTAGATCGTTGTCGCGACTGGTCATGCTGAAGAAAGGATTTTCTGTTTTGAACTGACATCATGCATCTATCAGGCATGCTGGTCAAAGAAGCTAGAATGCCTGTTATCAGGAGTTTTCAGTCTGGCAGTCTTTTTCAGGCGGGCAACCAGGCCAATGCTTCATCCTCATCTTGGAAGATTCGTAAATTGATTTCGTTGCTTATGGATTGGTACATCCGGGTCATGCCGTAAACTGCGTCTGAAGTAGGCGTCTCGATTCGATTGATCATCTACTTAAACCTGCCAGTACTGTTTGACACTATGTGTTTCCGGTTGATCAGGATCAATCCGATAAGCCCAAAGGGCATTGTGCGGCACGAGTTTACAGATTATATCCTGAGGGTCATATGTTCTATCCCTCTCTCGTTATGGGTACCTATTCTAGCCCAGGTCTACTGACAACCTGCTGGCAGGATTAACTCATATAGAAGATGTACTATGCCAAAATTGGCTGCTGGGGGTGAATGATGAGTTACAGGTATATTAAGTTTGAACCGGATAGTGGGGTTGCCAGGGTAATACTCAACCGTCCGGAATATCGAAATGCACAGAGCCGTAAGCTTCTCGAGGAAGTAGATCAGGCTTTCACACAGGCGATTGAAGACGATAGCGTAAAAGTAATCATATTAATGGCAGAAGGCGATCATTTCTGCGCCGGGCATGATCTCGGAACGCCGGAAGAACTGGCGGATCAGAAAGAGAGACCGATCGCGCCGGGAATCAGAGGAAGATACCGTCGCTCCAAGGATTTGTATATTGATTTCACATTACGCTGGCGCGACCTGGCAAAACCCACCATCGCGGTGGTTCAGGGTTACTGCATCTTTGCCGGTTGGATGGTGGCATCTGCAATGGATATGATATTCGCGGCTGATGATGCGATGTTTCTTGGGACTAACTTTCAGTATTTCTCCGTTCCATGGGATATGCATCCACGGAAGGCTAAGGAGCTATTGTTTGAAAGCCGGTTTATCAACGGCATAGAGGCGCAGGAACTCGAACTTGTTAATCGTACCTATCCAAAAGAGACATTGCTTGAAGAGAGTCTGGCCTATGCGCATCGAGTGGCCGAAAATGACAGCTTTCAGTTGAAGATGATCAAACTGGCCGTTAATCAGATGCAGGAAACCCAGGGATTCAAGTCACATATTAACGGCGCCCATATGATGCATCTGATGAGCGCGACTGGTGAAAGAGACCCTGGATTTGAATTACAGAAGCCTGAAGGAAAACGTCGACCGATGGTACAACGTGCTGTTGAGAACTATGAGCGATTTCACGATCCGGAGACAGGTAAGAGCTAGCGCTTTGTCATAATGTCGGACACAGACGTGCCTTTGGATGACTAACTCTGCAGAATTACTTTGCGAGCATAGTCCCTTTCAGAAATGATTCCGATGAGCTTGCCTTCATCATCCAGTACCGTGAGTGCCCCGACTTCTCGTAAGGCCGTCATTTCTATCGCCTGGTAAGCAGAGTGTGCAGGTCCGACGGACCAGACGTCGTTTCCCTTGTCAGCCAAGAGATTCTTGATAGGTGACATACCGAATACCTTTCTAACCAAATTGGTTATTCCTGTTTGCGCCTGCTGGTTCAGATCGCAAAGAACGGATGCGGAATTGAGAAGTGATTATTATGCGTTTCAATTCTAAGAAAAGAGGCGGGGGCATATGCTTACTGTGACTGGGTGCGTAGATATTCGTATGAAAAACAAAGACTTAGCCGTAGAGTTCGTGGGCCGGGTCAATCCTGATCAGTTATCAAATTCCCGAGTTTCCAAAGAAATGTCTTTTCGATAGTACTTAAACAAGCGCCTTTGCCACCGCACTGACCCACTCGATGACCGGTGCCGGATACACACCCAGTATGACCAGTAACAGCGTGACTGCTGCCATCGCCCACCCGCCGGTCGCGGATACGTTGACCTCATTCGACTCTGATTGTTTTGTCATCGTGAAAATAACTCTGAGGTAGTAAAAGAGGCCGATACCGCTGCCGATAACGACAACAGCCAGTAGTATCCAGAGTTCGCTCTTTACACCAGCAGCAATAATGTAGAACTTGCCGATAAATCCGGCCGTGAGAGGAATTCCCGCCAGTGACAGCATCATGGTGCTGAAGAAGCCGGCGAGTAGAGGCCTGTGCCAGAACAATCCCTCGTACTTATCCAGGCCATCCTGATCATGGTCTGTAGAATCAATAGACATGATAGTCACGACACCAAAGGCACCTATTGTGGTCAGGAAGTAGGCGATTAAAAAGAAAGCTGATGCTTCGATCGCCAGTTGTTTTCCACCAATTTCGCTGGCAGCGATAAACGCGACCATCAGGTATCCAATCTGTGCGATGGAAGAATAAGCCAGCATTCGCTTGATGCTGGTCTGCATCAGCGCCAGGATATTTCCTACCAGAATCGATAACAGCGCTATCCAGAACAGACCACTGATTATCGTTTCGTATTGGTAGCTGTCCACAGTAGTGAAGAATCGTAACAAGACAGCAAAAATCCCACCCTTTGATACGGTGGCCAGAAATGCTGTTACCGGTGCTGGCGCACCCTCATACACGTCTGGTGTCCACATATGGAATGGAACCAGTGACAGTTTGAAGCTGATACCCGCCAGTATCATACCACTGCCAACGAGAATGAAGAGTCGATCAAAGCCCGTATCCTGATAAACATTGCTGGCTATTTCAGTGAATGACAAGGATCCGAGAACGGCGTAAACCAGTGCGATACCAAACAACATGATGGCGGAAGAGACTGCAGACAAGATCAGATATTTGAGTGCGGCTTCCAGACTGAAAAGGCCCTGGTTTGGGTAAGAGATCATGGCATATAAGGAAATACCTAGAAGCTCAAGTCCCAGTACAAAACTTGCAAAGTGCGTGCTGTGAGCCAGAGTGATGCCCCCCAGTGTGGCCAGCAGCAGCAAGAGGAAGAACTCATCCTGCAATTCACCGCGTTGCGCCTTGTAACCATAGGCGATCAGGGTGATGAAGAAACTGCCAGACACGATAAGAGCTGAAAACATCAGGGCATATGCGTCGACTACCAGAAGAGGTGTGACAAAGCCGGCAGAAAGGTCATGGTTGACCCAGAAAACAGATACCAGCGTGAGTAGAAGACCCCCTGCAGATAGGCCGCAAGTGAGAGCAAGATTCCTGGCAAAGGCAATAACCATCATCAGTACCAGGATGACCGATGTCAAAGTGATCATTGGTAAAAGTGAATATAATTCAGTCATGCTCATGGCAGGCTACCTATCCACTGGGTCGGGTCGCTGGTTGTCAACAGATGCAGACTTGAAAGGACTGGATCAACCAGATCAAATACCGGCTGGGGATAGACTCCCAGCCAAATCAATCCGATCATCATTGGGATCATGGCTGCCAACTCTCGACCACCGAAATCTTTCAAGTTTCGATCAGGCTTGCCTTCACCTTGAAATACCCTCTGCATGGCGATCAGGGCGTAAATGGCGCCTGTGATAAGACCGATTGCCGCAGCAATTGTTATTGGGATACTCACCGAGAAGGCGCCAAGCAGTACTAGAAATTCACCGACGAAGTTGCCCAGACCTGGCATGCCCAGTGAAGCGATAATGAAGAACATGGCGACAGCACCCATCCGTGGCATGTCGTGCCACAGACCGCTCATTTTCGTCATATCGCGGGTATGTATTCGATGTTGTATTGCACCCGCCATCATGAAGAGTGCAGCGGTGGAGAAGCCATGAGCGATCATTTGCATCACGGCCCCCTGCATTGCGAGTTCATTCCAGGCATAGACGCCAACCAGGACGAAGCCCATATGACTGACACTGCTGTAGGCGACAAGACGTTTAAAGTCTGTCTGGGCAAATGCGAGCATTGCACCGTAAATAATACTGATAGCACCCAGTATCATCGCAATATCGGCGATTTCTACTGTGGCTTGTGGAAACAGTGGTACCGTGAACCGTATTAGTCCATAGGCACCAGTCTTAAGAAGAATACCTGCCAGTAAGACACTCGCAGCTGTAGGTGCCTGAGTGTGGGCATCGGGAAGCCATGTGTGAAAAGGAAATGCAGGTAGTTTCACAACGAAGGCAATGAAGAATCCCCACATTAGCCAGTATGATAAGCCTTCAGGCAGTCCATGCCCGACCAGGTCAAAATAGCTGAATGTTATGGTACCTGTCTGATTCGCGTTGCTAAGGACCAGCGTCAGTATGGCGATTAACATCAGCAAGCCACTGATCTGGGTAAACAGGAAGAACTTCATTGAAGCGTATGACTTGTTTTCGTGTCCCCATATAGCGATCAGAAGGTACATTGGGATCAGCATGACTTCCCAGAAGAAGAAAAACAGGAACAGATCCAGACTGGTAAATACCCCCACGACGCCAGCCAGGGTCCAGAGTAGGTTGAACTGAAAGAAGCCTGAACGGTCAGGGATTTCATCCCAGGATGAAATGATGGCGACAAACCCCAGGAAAATCGTAAGGCTGACCATGATCAGGCTGAGTCCATCCAGGGCAAACAGGAAGTTGATGCCAAACCTGGGAATCCAGGCGTAGTTTACCATTTCGATCCAGGCCGTCTCATTACCACCCAAGGTCCAATGAATTTCCGGTGTATTGATATAAAGTGGCAGCACAATCAAACCGGCTATCAGGCAGGTTCCAAGGGAAATCCATCGTGGCCAGTCCTTGTTCCAGGTCTGAGCCAGCCAGGCAGCAATACCGCCAAGAATGAGCACTCCGATCAGCAGGATCATCGTCATGACGGCATCACTCCCACGAATATAGCAATGATAATGACCAGGCCGGTGACCATAACCGCGGCATAGGTTCTTAGTTGGCCTGTTTGAGTGGTAGTAGACAGGTCATGAATAAACAGGGTGAAGTCAGCTGTGAAGTTGTAAAACCAATCAATAATGTCCGTCCTGTTAATTGCTGTAATTTCCTCATAGGGTTTGACGAATAGTGTGTCGTAAAGCCAGTCCATCGCCCAATGACTAAACCAGAATTTAATTAGTTGCTGCCCCAGACCGGATTCTGTAAATGGTTTGATGCTGATTTTATGGAGGTAATAAATCAGATAGGCGATAAAAACACCGATGATCGGAATGGCGGGCGTGATGTAGGCCACAACGCCGCCATGGTCAACCTCATGCACGGCCGGGAAGACACTCGAGACAGGGACAGTGAACCAGCCGCCAATGATCGCCAGAGCACAGAGAATCACCAACGGACCTGCCATACCCCAACCGGCAGGTGCATCAGGCTGAGTCTTTGCTTCACCGAAAAATACGATGAAGACCAGTCGGAAACTATAGACGGATGTTAAGAGTGCGCCCAGAGCGCCAGCGCCCCAAAACCAGGGTCCATAAGGGCCATGCTCAAAGGCAGAGAGCAGAATCGCATCTTTCGAATAGAAACCGGAGGTGAAGGGCAGAGCAGCGAGGGCAGCGCTACCGATTATAAAACTCCAGAACGCAACCGGTAGTCGGGTCCTGAGCCCCCCCATCTTAAAAATATTGTGTTCATGATGCAGACTGTAAATTACCGCGCCGGCACCAAGAAACAAAAGAGCCTTAAAAAATGCGTGTGTCATTAGATGGAATATGCCAGAAGCCCAGGCGCCAACACCGAGTGCAAGAAACATGTAACCAATCTGACTGATAGTTGAATAGGCCAGAATGCGTTTGATATCCGTTTGAGTCATTGCAGTGAACGCCGCCATCAGCAATGTGATTGATCCAATCGTGGCAACGACCAGCATGGCGGCAGGAGACATCAAGAATAATTCGTGATTTCTGGCGATCAGGTACACACCAGCTGTTACCATTGTTGCTGCGTGAATGAGGGCACTGACAGGGGTAGGGCCTGCCATGGCATCAGGTAACCATGTCTGTAATGGAAGTTGTGCCGATTTGCCCACGGCACCACCAACCAAAAGCAAACAAGCGAGTGTGACCATGCCATCTCCAACCTGCCAGGTGCTAGCTGCCTGCTGAGCTATTGCCTGAATATCGAGGGTGCCAAGATGCAGGAATAAAAGGAACATGCCCAGTGCCATGGCAGTATCGCCGATACGAGTCACGACAAAGGCCTTGCGTGCAGCGGATCCATTAGCAGGATCTTCATGCCAGAACCCAACCAGGAGATAACTACAAAGACCCACGCCTTCCCAGCCAACGAACAGCAGGAGCAGATTGTCTGCCAGCACCAGCACAAGCATGGCTGAGACAAACAGATTCATATAGCTGAAAAACCGACTGTAATCCTTGTCATCGAGCATAAACAACGACGAGTAGATATGGATCAGTAAGCCGACACCGGTGATCACGAACATCATGATTAAAGACAAACCGTCAATGTAGAAACTGACGCCTGATATGAATCCGCCGACATTCATCCAGGAATAGATACTCACGACGTAGGGTGTTGGATCCTGCTGAAACAGAAACTCCATCCCCACCAGCATAACGATGAAGGCTGATAGAGAAATAGAACCGACACCAACGATCGCTACCAGTTTCTTCGGCAGATTACCGAGTGTGCAGAATAACGTGACGAAACCGAGTAAAGGTGCAAGCGGTATCAGGAAGACGAGGTCAGACATGATTTATCCTCTCATCCTGCTGGCGCGGTCAATGTCCAGACTGCCAAATCGGCGAAAGACCTGCAGTAACAGGCCAAGACCGACAGCGACTTCCGCTGCGGCGATGCTTAAAATCAGCATGAACATTATCTGACCGTCCGTCTGCCCCCAATGGGCACCGGCAAAAATGAAAGCCATGCAGCAGGCGTTTAACATGATCTCCAGTGACATTAATATTACGATGATGTTTCGACGAACCATCACGCCCAGTAATCCGATCAGAAAGAGGAGTGAGGCCAGTAAAAGACCGTGTTCCATTGGGATTGTAAGGGCTTCTGTCATGATTCCTCCCTGGCGTCAATCAGGTACTTGCGACCGAGATGATAGGCGCCAACCAGCCCTGCCAGGAGCAGCATGGATGCAATTTCGACCGCTAGAACATAGGGTCCGAACAGATCAATGCCAACCTGCTTGGGGCCAATCATTTTTCCCTGGAGCATCCGGTCACCTGATGAAAGCATGTAAACGATCTCGGCGAGCAAGACCAGGCACAAAATCGAGGGGAAGATCCACATGCCTGGTTGCAGCCATTGATGTTCTACACCGTCACCGGGAGAACCAAGGTTCAGCATCATGATGACAAATACGAATAACACCATAATGGCGCCGGCGTAGATCAGGATCTCCAAAATAGCTGCAAACGGCGCACCCACCAGATAAAAGATGACCGCTGATGCAAGTAAAGAGATGATCAGATAGATCAGTGCGTGTGCGACATTATATCTGGTCACTGCAAACACTGTTGCAACCAACGCAACTGTAGCTGACGTATAAAAAAGACCTAGTTCAAGCATATCGTTGTTGTTTGCCTGTTATGGCAAAAGGCTCCTCACGTCTGTGGGCGCTGCTTCGTTTAGTGCTTCACCCTTATCCTTGTCTTTAATTGATTTACCGGAAACATTGTAAAAACTGTATCCCGGGTACTTGCCCTGACCTGCTATTAAGAGGTGTTCTTTTTCATACACAAGGTTTTGCCTGTCGTATTCACACATTTCGAAGTCAGGTGTTAACTGAATTGAGTAGGTAGGACAGGCTTCTTCGCACATGCCGCACATGACACAGCGGGAGAAATTGATCCTGAAGAACTCAGGGTACCAACGGCCGTGCTCATCCTCTGTTTTCTGTAGAGCGATACAGTCCGCCGGGCAAACTGCTGCGCACAGATTGCATGCCACACATCTCTCGTTGCCGTCGGGATCGCGAGTCAGAATAATTCGTCCCCGGTAGCGAGGAGGAAGGACCGGCATTTGCTCAGGATATTGAACAGTGTCAAACGGGGTAAATGTATGAAGCAATACCTGGTATAGGGTAACCAACTGGCTCCAGATTGCTAAGATTACGCTCTTCACTTATATCGCCTTCCTGCAGTACTTCTATTCATATTTTCTCTCTTCGCGAAACGAGATCACATCCAAAGAACCACGGCGCCGGTCACCAACAGGTTAACCAGTGTAAGCGGCAGCATTACTTTCCACCCAAATGACATCAGCTGGTCGTATCGAGGTCTTGGTATTCCGGCACGAAGCAGGATAAAGAAACATATAAACGCAAATGTCTTACCCAAGAACCAGAACGGAGCTGGTAAAAAGTCCGGGCCTAACCAACCGCCAAAAAATATCGTTGCTATCATTGATGAGATCAGTATCAGACCGAGATATTCTCCAAGCATGAACATACCGAATTTCATCGATGAATATTCTGTATGGAAACCGGCAACGATCTCGTGCTCTGCTTCAGGGAGGTCGAATGGCAATCGATGACTCTCGGCGATCCCTGCAATCAAAAAGACGAAAAACCCCAAGGGTTGAGAAATGATAAACCAAACATTCTCTGCCTGAGTGTTGACGATATCAACCAGACTAAATGAGCCACTTAGCATCACGACGCCCATCAGTGACAGCCCCATGAATACTTCATAGCTGACCATTTGTGCGGCTGCCCGCAGCCCACCAAAAAGGGCATATTTGTTGTTGGAAGAAAGTCCGCCCAACAGCACACTATAAACAGCAAGTGAGGTCATCCCCAGGAAGAAAAGTAATCCGATGTTTAGATCGGTGACATACAGCTCTTTGGAATAAGGTACTACCGCAAAACCCATCAGCATTGCCATCACGACAGCGGTAGGCGCAAAGGTGAAGATAAAACGATCAGCGAAGGGTGGAATCCAGTCATCTTTAGCAAACAGCTTGATGATGTCTGCAACAGCCAAACCGATGCCGAATGGCCCTACGCGATTAGGACCCGGCCGGTCCTGCCAGAAACCCAATAATCGACGCTCGAACCAAACCAGGACGCCAGCGCCGCCAAATGCGCCCAGTAGTGTGGCAATAATGACCAGATAGATGACCAGCTCTTCCATCATGAGCTCCGATCCGTGGTGATTGTTTTAGGTGAAAGTGGATCCATATCCTGAACCCAGTCATCAACGCGTGAAAAATCAGTTGAAGAGATGCCATTCATGCCCCTGGTCTCCGGGATGATAGGATAGACAAACGTATTGTCCGGGATTGCTTCATCCACAATAACGGCGAATTGCAGGTTGCCGTTGTTGATTGTGCACATCAGACCATCCCCCTGCTCGACCTTGAGATTCTTAGCCGTCGTGTTGTTGATACGAAGGTAAGGGCGGGGGATAAGCGTCGATAATTCCTCTGATTCTGCAGACAGTTCGTCGCTGCCAAATATATGGTACCTGGGAATCAGTGCTGAATACGCCTGAGTTGACTTGCTAAAAGGTTCGATATCAACAGATTCCCGGAATAGCAGATAACCGGAATCTCCGCCCACATATTCGCCACCCACTTCGCTCTGAAACTTGTGAACTGACTGATTTGAATTCCAGCCGGGTGACCAGGTATAGGCACGCAGACTCGCTGGCGCCTGTTGTTGGTTACCTTCCATGCTGAAAGAGAGCGCTGATTCTTCATCGACGGGTTGTTTTGGCTCATGTACAGATATGTCGGCGCGCATGGCAGTACGCCCACTTGAGCGGTGAGTCATGCGAGGGAACTTGGCGCCTTCGAAACGGAAGTCTGACTCAGGGGCAGCTTTCAGAATACCGGCCAATGCCGGAATCTGTTCGCTTAACTCTGATCTCACTTCAGTAGAAGATCTTTCATTGCCAGCGAGGGCATCTATCAGGTGATAGCCGGCCTTTATTTCATCCTGAGCCTTGTAGACTGCCATGGATCTTTGTGCACGGCCTTCGCTATTAACGAGTGTACCTTCAGCCTCAGCAAAAGTGGCGGCAGGCAACACAACGCTGCTGGCTGATGTCGTCGAATTATCAAGGTGATCAATGGCAATCAGGTTGTTGACCGAAGAAATTGAGCTGGAGAATTGCTGTCCCAGTCTTATTGAAAGATCGTTTTCCAGCACTACAACGACTGAGGGTGATGTGCTTAAAAGTTCTGATATGGACCTTTCATTATCAATCATCGCAACACCAACACTGTTGCACTCATTGGCACAGAGGAATATACCGGCCCGATCATTTCGATCCTTCAATGCCAGTGACAGGTTAACAGCGGCTTTCAATATGTCCGGACTTTGCGAACTGGACCCTGAAATAACCAGCGGCTTCTTCGCTTCAAGCAGCGTTCTGGCAATCGCCTCAACATCGGGAGTGCTTGAAGTTGTGTTACCTGCGATTTCTTCGGCAAGAGCATATCCCAGTTCAGCGATATCCCGGGGCATCAGCCGCATGCTGCTACTTGCCACCTCATCCAATCGATCTTCCGTGGGAGTCACAACAATCAGAGGGCTGCGATGGTTTTGTGCCAGTACTCGTACTGCTGCGTCATGCCACTGTGGTATCTGAGTATTGCCAGCCATTTCACTGGCGAGATTTCGTGTCGCCTGGCGGACAGACAGTGCCAGTCGTGGTGCATGATTCGTAACGTCTTCACCCAGGATCAGTACCGCGTCATATTCTTCAACTTCAGTGAGACTGGGTGTCGTCAGTTTGCTTTGCAGAACATCGATGATAATGCCATGCATTTCCTGATCGATTTCAGTCATACCATTACAGAAGTTCTCTTGACCAACAAACTGTCTGAGTGCGAAATTGGATTCCAGACTAGCGCGGGCCGATCCGATTCCAACCACCTTTGTTCCCTCTGAGATTATCGCCTGGATTTTGGTAATGGCGGTATCTAAGCTAACTGCGTCATAGAGACCTTGATCATTACGGATGCCTGATTGGGGAATACGTTTAGATGAAGCCACAAATCCAGCACCGAATCGACCACGATCACAGAGGAAGTAGCCGTTTACATCCTGATGGTATCTGTTGTGAACTCGTCGGATTTCCCCGTAGCGTTCTGATGTATAGGTATTACACCCGAGTGAGCACCCTTGACAGACCGTAGGTGCTGATTGCAGATCCCACTTTCGGGTATAGTGTTTCGAAAGGGTCTTGTCCGTGAAGACACCGGTTGGACAGACTTCGACGAGATTTCCTGCGAATTCATTTTCCAGAACACCGTCGGCAGCCCGACCGAAGAAAACCCGCGACCTTGATGCAAAGGCACTCAGGTCATGTCCACCAGAATAATCCCGGTAGTAGCGAACACATCGATAACAGCTGATACAGCGATTCATTTCATGGCCGATGAAAGGCCCAAGATACTGATTCGGATATGTTGTTTTCTTACCCTCGTATTGTCGATTCCGATGACCCGCCATTACTGTCATATCCTGCAGATGACATTCGCCACCTTCTTCACAGACGGGGCAGTCATGGGGGTGATTTAGCATAAGATTTTCGATGACTGAATCACGGAAAGTCGCTGCATTTTCTGCATCTACAGAGAATACTGCATTATCTGTTACGGGTGTCATGCATGACATGACAATTCGGCCTCGGGTATCCTCTTCGTCAGCATACTGAATGACCGCGCATTGCCTGCAGGCACCAATGCTGCCCATGGAAGGATGCCAGCAGAAGTAGGGAACATCTATACCCGCTGACAGTAATGCGTCCAGCAAATTAACGCCTTCTTTGACTTCCAATTCTTGGCCGTCAACCTTGATTGTTGGCATTAGGTTGCTCCGCCTGTATATGGACAGGTCTTATTTTCGATGTGGGCAATAAAGTCCTCATGGAAATACTTGAGTCCACTTGATAATGGTTCGATTGCTCCCGGCGCATGGGCGCAGTGTGTATTGCTGATGGCACCAATAAACTGAGATTGGCGCTCAAGGATGTCCATGTCACCAAGCCGGCCGGTACCTGCTTCGATGCCATCCAGAATCTGCTTTACCCAGGGCAGACCCTCGCGACAAGGGGTACAGAATCCACAGGATTCACGAGCAAAGAACTTCATCAGGTTTGCGATCATGCCGACTGGACATGTTTTGTCATCCAGGATGATCATTGTGCCGGTTCCCATTCGGCTGCCTGCCTGCATGATCGATTCATAATCCATCGGCAGGTCAAGGTGCTCAGCGACAAGAAAGTCGGTGGACGCACCTCCCGGCAATAACCCTTTGAGCTCATAGCCGTCCAGCATGCCACCTGCATGATTCTCAAGAATTTCACGGATGCTGGTACCAATGGGCAGTTCCCAGCATCCTGGCTTCTTGACTCGACCACTTGCGCCATATAATTTTGTTCCGGCGTCATTGCCTGAACCCAGTGATTGATACCAGTCAGCACCATGGGTGACGATGTGAGGAATATTACAGAGGGTTTCAACATTGTTAACAATCGTTGGTCGTCCCCACAGACCACTCACCTGAGGGAATGGTGGTTTGGCACGAGGATTTGCACGCTTACCCTCCAACGAATTCAAAAGGGCGGTCTCTTCACCGCAGATATAGCGACCGGCACTTACGTGCACATGCAGATGAAAACTGAAGTCAGTTCCAAGGATCCTGTCGCCCAGATAATTCTTATTCTCGGCTTCTTTGATCGCGTCATTAAGTCGTTTAATGGCCGTATGATATTCGTCTCGGATAAAGATATAACCGCGATCTGCCGAAATGGTGTAAGACGATAAGATCATGCCTTCAATTAACTGGTGTGGATCAAATTCCATCAAAAGGCGGTCTTTAAAGGTGCCGGGTTCCATCTCATCAGCATTAGCAACCAGGTAGCGATGGCCCTCGTCCGGTCGTGGTTTCGGTACAAAGCTCCATTTCATTCCAGTGGGATAACCAGCACCACCACGGCCCCGTAAATTGGAGTCCTTAATGATGTCCAGGACACCGTCAGGATCTACCTTGCCAATAGTGTCGCGAACCGCCTGGTACCCACCATTGGCATCATATGCCGCCAGGTCTGTTGGCGGTTTGCCTGGTGCAATATTGCGGGTCAGTGGCGTCTCACTCATTTGAGGATCTCTTCTATATTAGATTCCGTCAAATCGTGATGTAATTCATCTCCCACCATCATCGCGGGTGCGTGATCACAATCGCCGAGGCAGGTGACGGGTAAAAGTGTATATTTCGAATCTTCTGTCGTTTCACCGAGCTCAACATTCAAATGAGATTTGATCTTGTTTGTAATTTTGTCTCCACCCATGATCCAGCAGGATACGCTGTCGCAGCATAGGATGACTTTTTCACCAACGGGTTTGCGGTAGATGAGCGTATAAAAAGTCGCGATACCGTCCAGTTCCTCGTCTGACATCCCCAGCAGTCTCGCAATAGCTGACAGGCTGCCATCTGATATCCAGCCACGATGTTTCTGTACAATCTTTAGTGCATCAATTGCCGCGGATCTACGGTCAGGTAGATGACTGATTTCTGCCTCAATTTCTGAGACTTCCTGATCTGTTAATGTGCTAGCTAAATTGTTTCTGACTGAGTTCATTCAATTCCTCATTCTTATCGATCCACATCGGCCATAACAAAATCAATACTTGCAAGAATAGCGACCATATCGGCGATCATCAGTCCGCGGCTGATCAATGGTATCTGCTGCAAGTGCGGAAAAGACGGTGTCCGAATTCTGGTGCGGTAGGAGGTTGTACCACCATCGCTGGTCAGGTAGTACATGTTGGCGCCCTTGGTAGCCTCGATGGTGACACTGCCTTCACCCGCCGGAATCACGGGGCCCCAGCTGACATTCAGAAAGTGGTGGATCAGCGTCTCGATATCGTACATCGTGCGCTCTTTTGGCGGTGGTGTGGTGAGAGGGTGCTCCGCTTTGTAAGGGCCTTCCGGCATATTATTCAGGCACTGTTCGATGATTCGCAGACTCTGCCGAAGCTCTTCAACTCTGACACGACAACGATCATAACAATCACCGTTGTGAAAGACGGGAACCTCAAAATCAAATTGGTCGTAGCCGCCATAAGGCCGATCTCGACGCATGTCGAAATCAACGCCAGCTGCACGCATGCCAGGCCCTGTGATGCCCCAATCCATTGCCTCCTCGGCCGAGTAGATACCGATGTGTTGCGTACGTTGTTTCAGGATGCTGTTATTCATGGACATCTTGTCGTAGTGATCAAGCCTGGCTGGCATGAATTCGACAAAATCTCTTACCAGCTTGTCCCAACCTTCCGGGAGATCATGGGCCACGCCACCAATACGGAACCAGGCCGGATGCATTCGGCCACCGGTCACAGCCTCAACAATTCGAAATAGTTTCTCTCGATCAGAAAACATATAGAAGACCGGAGACATCTGACCTACGTCCTGGGCATATGTGCCATAAAATAGTAAGTGGCTGGTCATTCTGAAGATTTCAGCCATCATGATTCGAATGACTTTGGCGCGATCAGGAACCTTGATGCCTGCCATCTGTTCAATGGCCATCACATAAGGCAGATTGTTCATTACTCCGCCCAGATAGTCGATTCGATCAGTGTATGGGATATAAGAGTGCCAGGTCTGGCGCTCAGCCATCTTTTCGGCGCCTCTGTGGTGGAATCCGATCTCTGGCACTGCATCGACAATCACCTCACCATCAAGCTGCAATACGATTCGAAATACACCGTGGACCGAGGGGTGGTTTGGCCCCATATTGAGGAACATGAACTCCGTATTGTCGTTCTTTCGCTGCATTCCCCAGTCTTCGGGGCGGAATCTGAGTGCTTCCTGTTCCTTGTCCTGGCGTTCTTCGGTCAGGCTGAAGGGTTCGAGTTCTGTGGCTCGGGCAGGGTGATCTTTCCGTAGGGCGTGCCCCTCCCAGGTAGGTGGAAGGAGAATTCGAAAAAGACTGGGATGGCCGACGAAGTTGATGCCAAACATATCCCAGGCTTCCCGCTCATACCAGTTGGCATTGGGATAAACGGAAATGACGGTGGGTACATCCAGATCTTCCTGGTTCAGGGCAACTTTGAGGCGGACATCACAGTTGTTTCGGAACGAGATCAGATGGTAGACGACGGTAAAGTCGACCTCAGGTAAATCATCTTTGTGAAGGCGAGTACGTTCGTCGACACCACAAAGATCGAACAACATCTCATAACTTGGTTTTAGGAAAGAGAGGACGTCCTTAAGACGGGCCCGGGGCAACCAGAACGTGGGAATGTTATCGGCAGTTTTTTGTGCCAAGAATGAGACGTCAGGAAATTCATCACGAAGACTGCTTTCTACATCCATTACTTGTGTCGCCACTACAGACAATCTCTTCCCCTTACCACTGCCACCTAGATTTGATTAGGCTCTCTTAAATCCGTTGCCTTCATACGTTCTTCAGTCTTAAGATCCCGCTGACTGGTTTTAGGTGGTTTTATTACACGTTGGTCGTCGACGACCCAGCTAAGTGGTCGTCTTTCCTTTCCCACAGCATCCTGAAGCATCATCAAGCCTTGCAGAAATGCATCTGGTCTCGGTGGACAGCCAGGGACGTAGACATCAACGGGCAGAAACTTGTCTGCACCCTGAACAACACTATAGATGTCGTACATGCCGCCCGAGTTGGCGCACGAACCCATAGAGATAACCCATTTTGGTTCGAGCAGTTGCTCGTAGCATCTTTGTATAATGGGAGCCATCTTCAAAAAACAGGTCCCTGTAATAATCATCATGTCTGCCTGACGTGGCGTCGCCCGTATAACCTCTGATCCAAATCGAGACATGTCGAACCGGCTTGTGAGCGCCGTTGCCATCTCAACATAACAACAGGAGAGACCGAAGTTGTATGGCCAGAGGGACTTGCTTCGACCCCATGCCAGCATATCTTCAAGGCTGGTCATCAAAAGGTTTCTCTTAAGATGCTCATCGAGGGCAGAATCAACATCCTCTAAAGGAATGTTCTCATCGGCTTTGGTTAAGCTCCACTCCATCGTCAGTCTTCCGCCTTATCCAAACGAAATCCCTTGGGCAGCCCTTTACGGGTTTTTACACCCCATTCCAGTGCGCCTGATTTCCACTCATAGATAAGTGCCACAACCAGAATCAAAATGAATACTGAAACAGCCAGGTAGCCAAAAACACCCAGCTCATAGAAGGCTATCGCCCAGGCGAATATATACACTGTCTCTAAATCAAAAATCACGAAGAACATCGCGATCAAATAGAATTCAACGGTTATCGGGATATCGGCAGAACCAATGTGGACAATGCCGCCTTCAAATGGTTCAGCAGTGGCACGTTTTAGTGTGGTTTTTTCACCGAGTAGAGCCGACAAAACAAGCACAACACCAACCATGCCTAATACGGACGCAAAATATAGCGCAAGAGGCCAGAGTGAGGATTCAGTCACTTCTCACCCCGTCGTTTGAATATGCTAAAACCACTTGTTTCCCAGTTAAAAAAATAACAGATTGGCCAGATCTGTGAGTGTCGATTACTGCACACCTGGCCATCAGTTTCCTATTAGTGAGGTCTTACCTCAATACGGCTTGCGTTGACCGATTACTGCTAAAATTACTCAGTATCGGACGCGATGCACTCTACACTTTTTGTGGGCATTTTTGCAACTCACTATTGACAAAATAGTGCTTCAAATCTCTTGTTTGTGAATGAATCAGGCTTACAATCAAAAGAACCTGGGAGGGTCTCCGGATTATACGCAACAAAGCCTGGATATTTTGGTAACAAGTCACTGTTATTACGCGACCGTTTATGAAAGCTGACCCTGAAAAATTCAAAACCCCGAAGCTGCCTGATGAAGAGCCCATCAGTTGAGGCAATTCTTGGTTAAAGGGCGATAATGGTAGAGATTGAGCGAATAGCAGACATTAAGAATCAACTGGGAGAAGGCCCCCTGTGGGACAGCTCATCGGGCAACTTGTTTTGGGTTGATTCACTAAAAGGCGAAATCAACTGCCTTGATGCTGATGGAAAAATCGAATCATGGTTGATGCCTTGCATGATTGGGAGTCTGGCGATCGTGAATGATCACCGAGCGGTGGTTGCATTACTGTCCGGACTTCATTTCTTTGATTTTGAAACGAGTGAACTAACTCTGATAGCAGATCCGGAGTCGGATGTATCTGAAACAAGATTCAACGACGGCAAGACTGATCGGGCGGGCAACTTTCTGGCGGGGACAATGGGAATCAAGGTTCGGGATCGGGCTCTCGGCAGTCTGTATCGCATTGATGCTAATCAAAACATCGAGATACTGGAGCCTGATGTGGTTGTAGCCAATGGCCCGTGCTTCAGTCCTGATGGCGCAACTTTCTATTTCAATGATGGTCGCCGTAGAATTCTTGCTTATGACTATGATCCTGCTGGCCCTTTGAAGAATAAACGTGAGTTCTTCAATGGCGCGAATCACGAGACCGGGTCTGACGGCGCGACCGTCGATGCGGACGGCAATATCTGGGTGGCATTGACGGGTTCGAGCGAGGTTGGCTGTTTGAGCACGACGGGCAAGCTTTTAGAGAGGATATCGATGCCGATCAATTTGCCGAGTTCTGTGATGTTTGGTGGGCAGAATCTCGATGAGTTGTATGTGACGTCCATAAGCAATTCAGGTAATCGAACCAGTGAAGAAGAAGGGGCTGGTGGGTTGTACCGAGTAAGGGGACTTGGGGCTGTAGGTCTGCCGGAAAAAAGATATCAGACAAATTCATAGGAGAGCAGAATGGATAGATTCAGAAGCAAAAATATCATCGTCACAGGGGCAGGATCTGGATTTGGTGCAGCTATTGCCACTCGGTTTGCCGATGAAGGTGCAAATGTTCTGTTGTCTGATATTGATCAGGAAGCTGTCGAATCTGTTGCAGCCGGGCTGGATGCTTCAGGAATAATTGCAACGTCGTTCACTAATGTAGCCGAGGAAGATCAGGTTATTGCCATGATGGAGGCAGCCACTTCTGCCTTTGGTGGGATAGACGTGCTGGTGAATAATGCGGGTTACAGTCATCTCAATAAACTTACCTGGAAAATCTCGGTTGAGGAGTTTGATGCGGTGTTTGCCGTGAATGTACGAGGCGTTTTTTTGGGTTGTAAACATGTTATTCCTGTCATGATTGAACAGGGAACTGGCGGCTCGATCATCAATATTGCATCCGTTGGCGCTATTGCCCCAAGACCTGGTGTCACACCTTATAATGCTACCAAAGGTGCGGTTCTGACTATGACAAAGGGCCTGGCAGCGGAGGTCGCACGTAACAATATTCGAGTCAATGCGGTGAATCCGGTTGCTTCTCTTACGGGTTTTATGAAAGGGGCAACAGGGATTGCGTCTGAAGATATGGCTGATGATATGAAACAGAGGCTGGTCAGCACGATTCCTCTGGGTCGGATGGCAGAGCCGGTCGATATTGCTGGCGCGGTGACCTTCCTTGCCTCTGACGATGCGGTGTTCATGACCGGTACAGCGCTGAATGTTGATGGTGGCAGGAGTATTTAGCTGAATTAACAATAAACCTAACTGTTAGGGCTTCAATAAGATGATGATATCCGGGGTTTGCAGGATCCCAGGGATGTGGATGCCGGAACACTCACTACAGCACCGGCCACATAATTTCCCTTTTCCGAACCGGTAGCGGGTGATCTTCCTGTCATGGAAAAAAGGGATCTTCTCGGTAGTTGTTTATTGTGACTATTCAAAAAGCCGGTTATCAGGATGATATTACGGACAGTTGATGGCGTTGTGGCGTGCATACTGAGAATTGCGGTAGAGCAGGGAATCCTTTCGCTGTCAAGAAACCACGCAATTCTGAGAATACTGGAAAGTCTCACCGATATGACAATTGGTTGGGATGATTTGACAGGCAGGCAAAAAGATCTTGCTCAGGCAAAATTTGAGGATGCTGTAGTGGGGCTGAAGCTGGTGACCAGGGCGATGTTCCGTATACACCCAGGAAGACGAACCAGCCCATCATATTAAACTGACATTAAAAATGGGTGAATTGAAACAGCTGCTGTTCATGAGTCATAATAGTACTAAGGTGTCTGAGGTCACTTTTGATGAGTTTGCATATCTGCTGGGCTCAGAGACTGCAGTATCTCTCCCCATGCGGGGAGCTATTGCATAATCCGTCCAATCAAAGATTGAATTTTCATGCGCTCTCACAATCTCCTCCCGGTGCCATCAACCTGACCCTTATATGACGGGTAAAATTGCCTGACTCACTATGCTTCTGTGATGGGTTCTGTCAGTATTGTCGGCCTCCCGAAAGAAAACGAGTGACTAATGTCAAACAAGAAGAAAGTCGTTGTGCAGTTGCCCGCTGTGGCGCGAGAAGCCCCGGTTTCTGAAAGATATGCCCTGGAGCTGGAATCACTGGATTCTGTTGCTGAAATTGTCGAAGTTGATGGCAGTAGTGTTGGTGCATTTCTGGAAGGTGCGAGGGATGCAGACGCGTTAATCACATCCTGGGGTATTCAGATGGACCAGCAGATTATTGCCGGCCTGGAAAAATGTGTGGTTATCGGTGTTGGCAGCGTTGGGGTTGATATGGTCGATGTGGATGCAGCCACAGCTGCTGGAATTGTTGTCACCAACGTGCCTGACGTCTTTATTGAAGAGGTTGCCGATCACACCTTAATGTTGTTGTTGGCCTGTGCCCGTCGCGTCAAGATAATGGACAAGATGGTTAATCAGGGTGATTGGTACAAGGGGCGGCCTGTGCTGAACCATGTTCCCAGGTTGTGGGGACAAACCCTGGGTCTGATTTCATTTGGTAATGTTGCAAGAGCAGTTGCCAGACGAGCAAAGGGTTTCGGAATGCATATCATTGCCTATGACCCTTATGTCTCTGAACTGAAGCTGACAGGCGAGGGTGTTGAACCTGTAACTTATGCCGAGTTGCTTGAAAGATCTGATTACCTCTCTGTACATCCTGGATTGAATGAAGAAACCAGAGGTATGCTCAGTACCGATCAGTTCGCTCAGATGAAGGATACTGCTGCTGTAATCAACTGCGGTCGGGGGCCTGTGATTGATGAATCTGCAATGATAACTGCACTTCAAAGTGGTCAGATCGCAGCTGCTGGTTTGGATGTGTTGGAAAAGGAACCGCCGGACGCTGACAACCCACTGCTGCAAATGGATAACGTAATGCTCACGCCTCATGCCGCCTCAGCGACTACCCGTATGCGGTTTGAAACTCGTCGTCGGGCAGGTAGAGAAGTCAGTCTCGCGCTCAAAGGGAAATGGCCCATGAGTTGTGTCAATCCGACGGTATTACCCAGGGTTGAACTTGAAAGGTGGCAGCCTTATCCAATGGATCGGGGTCCTAATAGATAGTGGTGGTTTTTCAAAGGGGCAGGTGGTGTCAATTCATATTGCATCGATTTTTGTATCGTTAAAATAGTGCTCGAGTAGAAGAATAGAGGGAGACATGAAATGCAGGTAGGCCATGCAATAGCAGAAATACTGAAAAGAGAAGGGGTTAAGTTCATCATCAGCTACCCGGTGAACCCAATCATAGAAGCTGCGGCGGAGGCAGATATCAGGACTATCGTTGTCCGTCAGGAACGGGTGGGGCTGCATATGGCCGATGCGGTCAGTCGTCTGAGTTCCGGAAATGATATTGGTGTGTTTGTAATGCAACATGGACCGGGTGCAGAAAATTCATTCGGGGGCGTTGCCCAGGCCTACAGCGAATCGGTACCTATTCTGGTGATGCCTGCGGGCTATCCGCGGCGTATAGCGAACTACTATCCCAACTTTAACTCCACCCTGAACATGAAACATATCACCAAATGGTCAGAACCTCTGACGAGTGGCCGATCCTTACCGGACGTAATGCGACGAGCGTTCTGGCAATTGCGAAATGGTCGTGGTGGGCCGGTTCTTGTAGAAATACCGGTTGATGTATTCCGTGAGGAAGTACCTGACGACTTCACTTATGTACCGAGTTTTGCCAACCGAAGTGCGCCTGATCCGGCGTCTATAGAGAATGTAGCGGAGGTTTTAGCGAGTGCGGAGAAACCAGTGATTTATGCAGGGCAGGGTGTGCACTACGCGGAGGCATGGCCCGAGCTGAAGCAACTTGCGGAGGAATGGAACATTCCGGTAACCACCAGTATCGAGGGCAAAAGCAGTTTCCCGGAAAATCACCCGCTGTCACTGGGATCTGGTGGTCGTTCCATTCCTAAAAACGTACATGACTTTTTGCAGGATGCGGATCTGATTTTTGGGATTGGATGTAGTTTTTCACTCACCGGGTTTGGCGTTCAAATGCCTCGGGGAAAAACAATTATCCATGCTACTCTGGATCCGATGGATCTCAACAAGGATGTGCCTGCACAATATGCTCTGGTTGGTGATGCTAAATTGACTCTACAGAGCCTTATCGCGGCAATGAGTGAAAAGAACAGAGCAACTTCAGAAGCCCGCAGCGATTCGGTGCCAGCGAAGATAAAAGAAACCAAGGCAGCCTGGCTGCAAGAGTGGATGCCGAAGCTGACGAGTCAGGATACGCCAATAAATCCCTACCGGGTGCTCTGGGATCTGCTACATACAGTGGATATTGATAACACGATTATCACTCATGATGCTGGAAGCCCGAGGGATCAGACCACGCCGTTCTGGGAGAGTACCAAACCGCTCAGTTACATAGGCTGGGGCAAGACAACTCAGTTAGGGTATGGTTTGGGCTTGGCGATGGGTGCCAAACTGGCGAGGCCAGATGCACTTTGTATGAACGTCTGGGGTGATGCTGCCATTGGATTTACCGGTATGGATTTTGAGACTGCTGTTCGAGAAAGGATCCCGATCTTGTCGATCCTGTTTAACAACTTTTCCATGGCGATCGAGCTGCCCATCATGCAGGTAGCGACCGAGAAATATCGCAGTACTGATATTTCAGGACATTATGCTGACATGGCTAAAGCATTTGGCGGCTATGGCGAGCGGATAACGGATCCGACTGAGATCATCCCGGCGATTAAACGTGGAATCAAAGCCACCCAAAACGGACAGGCAGCATTGTTGGAGTTCATTACGGAAAAAGAACTGAGCTTCTCGACCTTCTAGATGGTAACTGCCATCCCACGCATCATTTCTTCTTCCCAGCCATTATTCAGTGGAGGGTCAGTTGGTGGTTTTGGGCGGGGTTCAAACTTTTTTAGGTAAGTGACACTTATTTATCGCTGATATGTGCTGAAACAATGGGTCCCCACCTACGCGGAGGCTGATCAGCTTTGTAACTCACGAACTCCAAACAGAGCACCTATTCTGACCCTCGTGATCTCCACCTAACAACGATCAGCCCTCTCACTCACGTTGCAGATCCTTCCGTCAGTGGCAGGGCTTATTGAATCCTGACGTTTAAACTGATCCAGTATCAAGGTTCGTAAATCGACTTTACGATCAGATATCAGGTTGTCAGGACCAATCATGGTGTAACCGTCCTGACCGAATCGGGTGTTGATCAGAAAATCGTTAACAACTATCTTCATGCGCATCGAATCTTCAATGATCGTGCCATCAGTCAGGGTAACATCGGAAACATGCTGATTGTCGGAATCGTGGTTGAAACGAATACCACTCACCTGAAGGAACCAACCATTGCCGGTCCAGTCTTCAACGGCGTGATTCAGCATCGCCTTTAGCACGCTGCCGTCAACCTCGATCAGATGGAGTGTCGAGGGATAGGCAATCAGTTCTTCAATATGACGTCTGGTTACTGATTGCCCGGCAAGGATATTCTGGTTGAGGCGTAGCCCTCCCGAATTCATCAACGCGACCTGAGCCCCTTCCTCCTTGTAGACTTCTTTTGCTGCATCCAATATCCAGTTGCCAAGGTTCGTTTCAAACCGTCTGATTTCCAATTCTTCACCTACGAGCTCAACGTCAGTCTTAACAAGTGGGCTGGACAGGCATTTATCAAGGTTATTGACGCTCGCGCAGAAGTCAGTTTCATGCTTTTTTATCCAGGCTTCGGTTCGTTGCCTGACCAGATCATCCTCTCTCACCGATGAATCCAGAGTAATATATTCGAAGCTGGTTTTTATGCGCTTAAAAGCGGTGAGGGATACGCTGATTAACGTCGCAGTTCTAGCCTCGGCATCAGCTTTGATAACGACACGCTTGCGGTCAGTTGACCAGTGACTCAACCGATTGTGCTCATGGCCACCAATAATGAGATCAGGTCCATCGGCACCAAGCGTATTCAGTATGCTGACGTCTTCCGCTTCACTTAAATGAGTTAACCCGATGACAATGTTGGCACCGGCATCACGAAGTTTTTTGCTGTAGATTCTGGCAGTGTCTTCGTAATCAAGAAATGCTTCTACATAGTCAGGATGTTTGTTTCGTGTGGTAATGCTGAAAAAGCCAATTTTTAATCCATCGGCAACAAGGATAGTCGATGTTTTTAAGTGATCACGATCTGGAAAGGCTCGTCCTTCAATCGCAGGGACAAATTCAATATTGCTCCCCAGCCAGGTAAATTCAGACTCCTTCATTCGGTCAGATAACTTCCAGGCATCCTTCATCCTTGATTTGTCGAACTCGTGATTGCCAAAGGTGACGATTAAGGTTGGATCAAAACCATCCTTACCATCCAGTAGATTGAGTACATCAATCATCTGTTGGCCGTTGTATCTGCGGCTGAGCAGAGAAGGGTACAGGAAATCGCCTGCCAGTGTGACAATCAGCGATGGATTGTTCTGGCTGAGTTGTCTGCGAACTGTTCTGACACGTGCGAGACCGCCATTCGATCCTGCATCCACACCTTCGATCCGGTAAACGTCATTGATGGCCAAGATTTTCACAGACTGTGTTTCACATGCGCCGAGTGCCAGCAAGGTGAATAGGGCTGCGGTGAGTCTGAGCATTTTGGGCGTCCTTGTACTTAAGGTTTACCAGAGCAGTACCCTGTCAGGCTGAGTGCCATAAGGTAGAGAATGGAAGCGCAGCAGAGATGTCTGTTCCGTCAATCTGAAACTGACTATGTTGCTATACGATTTACGGCTTTGCTTCGTAATAGAGGTTACTGGGATCATCGAAGTCATGCTCAGTGAAACTCGAGAATCCTGCTTCGGTCACCATTTGTCTTGCCACGCTGGGATTAAATCCCAGAGTACCCAAACCTGCACCGCCAGGTTCTGACAGTGCCGATGACATGCAGGCTGATACGGAGAATCCGTAAAACATTGCCAGGAATGGATTGCGCAAATTTTCTTCAAAGTCCGGATGACTGCGAATGTCTTTAATCAGCCAGGTGCCATCATTTTTCAGAGATCTGCGGATAGCACTGATGACCTCACCCGGTCGCGTCATATCGTGAATGCAATCGAAGGTGATAAGAAAATCATAAGTCGGATCTGCAGGCAGTGATTCACCGCCAGCGACGAATAACTTCACATTATCAAGCCCTTGTTCGTCGACTTTTTGCTGACAACGTGTGATCGCATGACTGCTGGGATCATATCCGTGAAATTCAGAATTTGGGTAGGCACCTGCCATCGCGGTAAGCGCGATGCCACCGCCACAGCCTACATCGGCAGCGACGGCACCTGATTCAAGTTTCCCTTTAACCCCTTCGAGTGCGGGAATAATCCTCGGAACAAATTCCTGTTTGGTCCAGGGACCCAGCATTCTCTCGGTTCGATGTGCTGCGTTTGGGCCGAGATCCTCGTAAGAGAGACCGACACCCGTCCGAAAGGCATCGACTATTTTATCGACTGTTTCAGGTGGTGTACCTCCCGAGAAAGCACCTGCTGCGAACGACAGGCTGTTTTCTTCATCACTCAGGACCATGGCCCCCTCGGGTGACAGTTCGAACCTGTCTTCTCCATGGTATTCCAGAATTCTTGCTGCAGCCTGACCTCTGAGCCATTCAAACAGCCAGCGTTCCTTTAGCTGAGTTTTTGCTGCCAGTTCGCCTGCCGTGACGGGGCCGGCATTGTACAGCGCTTTGTAGATTCCCAGCCGATCGCCGATCTGGATCATTAAGGAGACCATTTCGCCCTGTTTATACCCCCAGACTGTTCCTGAAAAGGACCTCAATTTATCTTCGTCAATTGGCCTGCTATTCATGCTAGATTCCGTGGTGGGTATAGTGATGACTATCTATTAAGTGTTGTTTGAAATCAAGCAG
>Ga0187833_10000131_pt1 | contig 81887 bp, 76 predicted proteins | sample ETNtaG_37_FD_167968 | JGI IMG/M metagenome (GOLD analysis project Ga0187833, IMG submission 167968) | Marine microbial and viral communities from oxygen minimum zone, Eastern Pacific Ocean - ETNP2014_SV_400_PacBio MetaG (Illumina Assembly) | ecosystem: Environmental > Aquatic > Marine > Hypoxic... | reverse complement strand
GCGATTGCGACAACCTGGTTGATGAGGTCTTGAAAATACTGAGGGTTCACTTCATATTAGAGGTAGTAGAACCGAGGGTAGAGTAGCAGCGTATTTCTTGGGCTTTTATGAACCTGTTCGGGACCTGTTCGGGACCTGTTTGGGACCTGTTCGGAACCTGTTCGGAACCTGTTCGGGACCCGGTTCACATTCTTATTTCCAGCCAATACCAGCCAAACTGGTTTATGTGAGGAGACTATTATGTCGAAAGGGCATTCTCTACAAGACCCTTTTTTGAATGCATTAAGAAAAGATCGGATACCGGTCGCGATCTACCTTGTCAGTGGCATTAAGCTGCAAGGTCAGATTGAATCGTTCGACCAGTTTGTCATCCTGTTGCGTAATTCAGTAAGCCAGATGATCTACAAGCACGCCATCTCCACAGTGGTGCCATCGCGCAATATCAAAGTGCCGACCCAGGGATCAGATGAGAGTGATGAGGAAGCCGAGTGAACAGCCTGGTTGAGACAGTCTCCTGAGGCGCGCTCTTGTTCTTTGACAGACCAGAGGGAGATTCTGTTGCGCTCCTGGTACATATCGATTTTCAATCACTTGAGGGAGAACGAATTGAGGAATTCCGGGAACTGGCACGTTCTGCAGGGCTGAGTTCTGCAGCTTGTATATACGGTAAGCGAACCAGACCGGATCCAAAGACCTTTGTTGGTAGCGGCAAACTTGCCGAGATCAAGCAATCTGCAGATTCTGCCGGTGCCAATCTGATACTCTTCGACCATGACCTGACGCCCACACAGGAGAGAAACCTGGAACGTGAGCTGGGCAGCAGAATCATGACTCGAACAGGTCTGATTCTGGACATTTTTGCTCAGCGAGCCAGAACCCATGAGGGGAAACTGCAAGTCGAGTTAGCGTTGCTCAAACACCTCTCAACTCGACTCGTTAGAGGTTGGACTCACCTGGATCGGCAAAGAGGAGGAGCCGGTCGAGGCCAGGGCGCAGCCATTGGTCTTGCCGGGACCGGCGAAACTCAGTTGGAAACGGACCAACGCTTGATTGCCAAGCGCATCAAGGGAGTTAACAAGCGTCTTCAGAAAGTCCGCAGGCAAAGACAGCAGAGCCGTCGTGCGCGTTCCCGGGCAGATGCTAAAACAATATCACTGGTTGGCTACACCAACGCTGGTAAATCGACGCTTTTCAATAAACTGTGCAACTGTGAGGTGGAAGTAGAAGACAAACTGTTCGCGACGCTTGATCCCACGCTTAGAAAACTCGAGGTCCCGGTAGTAGGCAACGTGATCCTCGCCGACACGGTGGGCTTTATTCGTCACCTTCCCCATTCACTGATCGATGCGTTTCGCGCCACTTTGGAGGAGGTCAACACTTCGTCTTTGTTGCTGCATCTGGTCGACGCAGCAACCGAGGAGAAGATTGCCAACCAGGATCAGGTGAATGAAGTGCTCAAAGAGATCGGTGCCGATAAGATCAAGCAACTGTACGTGTATAACAAGATTGACCTTATAGGTGAGAGACCTCGCATCGATCGCGATGCTCGCGGAATCCCCTGCCGCGTCTGGATCTCATCCGCGGAAGAAGACGGATTGGAGCTGCTGATGGAGTGCATTCAGACGATTCTCACTGCAGACATGATCGAGACGGTGGTGACGCTGCAACCTTCCCAGGGTCAGCTTAGAGCAGACCTATACGCAGCGGGAGCTGTCACACGGGAGCGGGTAAACGATGACGGCTTGCTCGAGCTGATGGTTACTCTCGAGGAGAGTAAACTAGACAGGGTGCTGAAAAAGACCAGGCAGGGGACCTGAAAAAAAGGGCATCCAAGCCGGGCTCGATCGTCGTAAAATGGCAGCTGTCAGAACGCAGCATTACTGCCGGTGTTTTGAGCAACTATTCCTTGCAACCCCGGTAGTGGGTAAATAGAATCATCAGCAATTGTGATCACTGGAGAAGGATATGGCTTGGAATGAGCCTGGCGACAATAAGGGAAACAAAGATCCCTGGAATAACCAGGGTGGCAATCAGGGACCACCTGATTTGGATGAGGCGTTTCGCAAACTGCAGAACAGCCTGAAGGGACTATTCGGTGGATCAGGTGGATCCGGGTCAGGGGGTAAACAGTTCAGTATAAGCGGCGGCGTGCTGGGTCTGGGTGTGCTCGTGGTACTGATCATCTACCTGCTGGCCGGTGTCTATACAGTCGATCAGCAGGAACTGGCGGTCGAGTTGCGCCTTGGCAAGCTGAAGGAGGACATTGTCTTGCCTGGTCTTAGCCACTATTGGCCGCTGATCGAAGAGATGCGCAAGGTCAACGTGACCAACGTAAGGTCACGCACCCACGAAGCGGAGATGCTCACTGAGGATGAAAACATCGTTAGGGTCAAATTGTCGATCCAGTATGTCATCGGTGATCCTGCGCAATTCTGGCTGCGCGTGAGAGATCCCGATGAAAGCCTGGACCAGGCCACCCAGAGCGCTCTCCGACATGTGGTTGGGGGCTCCGAGATGCATGATGTATTGACCGAGGGAAGAGCTGAAATACAAGCGCTGGTCAAGGAAAGGGCCCAGCGATATATGGACGTATACGGCACCGGCATCATAGTGACCCAAGTCAATATTGACGAAACTGCACCCCCGGATGCAGTTCAGGCGGCGTTTGACGATGTCATCAAGGCCAGAGAGGATGAGGTAAGGGTAAAGAACGAAGCGGATGCTTATGCGAATCAGATCGTCCCGGAAGCACGGGGCGAGGCGCAACGGCAATTGGAAGAAGCGGAAGCATATAAGCAGAGAGTCATCTCCGAGGCGTCTGGTGAAGCACAACGCTTCTCCAAACTGCTGACTGAATACAAGCTGGCACCCGAGGTGACCAGAGAGCGACTCTATCTGGATGCAATCGAATCGGTCATGGCAAACAGTACCAAGGTGATGATCGATACCAAGGGAGGCAATAACATCCTTTATCTGCCCCTTGATAGACTTGTTCAGCAGTCTGAAAGCATCGGCAGCCCGGGCACAAACGCCGGCGATCTCAGCAATCTGGCTGATCGGGTGGAGAGATTGCTCAGGCAGAGACAGACGAATGCACCACGAAGGGAGCGAAGATGATGTCTACCAAGGGATTAGTTGGGATATTCGTTGCGGCTGTTGTTGTAGTTTTGCTGTGGAACTCTTTTTTCATCGTCACTGAGGTGGAGAGAGCTGTGTTGTTGGAATTCGGAGCGGTCGTGAATACCGGTGACATTCCGCCCGGACTGCATTTCAAGAAACCCTTCATCAACGAAGTAAAGAAATTCGATGCACGGGTACTGACCCTGGACGCGCCGCCAGAGCGATATCTAACCCTGGAGAAAAAAGCGGTCATAGTCGATTCATTTGCCAAGTTCAAAATTGCTGCAGCGGATCGATTTTATGAGGCCACCTCGGGAGATGAACGTCAGGCCAGGTTACTTCTCACCCAGAGAGTCAGTACCGGACTTCGAAACCAGATCAGTAAACGCAGCATGCATGAGGTGGTTTCCGGGGAGCGGGACCAACTGATGACGGAGATCAAGCAAGAACTGGACGTTATAGCCCGTGAAGAGCTGGGCCTTGTAATTGTCGATATCCGGGTAAAACGGATCGACCTGCCACCGGAGGTCAGTCAATCGGTCTATGACCGCATGAATACGGAACGTGATATCGAAGCCTCGGAACACAGGGCCAAGGGCCAGGAACTCGCCGTTGGTATCAGTGCGGATGCTGAACGGCAGCGGGTCGAGATTGCGGCGGACGCCTACCGGCAAGCCGAGGAAACCAGGGGCGAAGGTGATGCAACTGCTGCGGTGACCTATGCCAACGCCTACAATCAGGATCCGGAGTTCTACAAATTCTATCGAAGTCTGGCAGCGTACAAAAAAACCTTTGCCAACAAGAACGATATCTTGCTGATTGATCCGGACAGTGATTTTTTCCACTACCTGAATGAAAGCAGCTCTGTACGAAAGGGACAATAGTGTTGAGCTCTTGCAATCCAGCACCTCAAGATTGAACCGGGGCAACCCGGTTTTTTTTGTACGGAGGAAGATAATTCATTGTTCTGGCGTGAACTGGGAATTGCTTTTTGCCTGATGCTGGTAATCGAGGGAATCATACCTTTTCTTTACCCCGGCAGATGGCGCACAGCGGTAAGGATATTATCGGAAGTGGATGACCGTAGTATGCGTATAATAGGACTATCCAGCATGCTGCTCGGCACCGGTCTGCTTTATCTCATCAATTAGCTGGTTGGAGAGCAACTGAAGTTCCGATAAGTGGCTGCTCGAGGCCGGCAGGGCCGAGCAGCGTGTACAAGTTTACAGAGGTCATTGGATTCATATGGGCAAGAATGTTGTTGTTATTGGCACTCACTGGGGTGACGAAGGCAAGGGCAAAGTGGTGGACCTGTTGACCGAGGGGGCGAGTGCAGTGGCTCGCTTTCAGGGGGGTCACAATGCGGGACATACGCTGGTGATCGATGGTGAGAAAACGGTTCTACATCTGATCCCGTCCGGCATACTCAGAACAGGTGTGAGTTGTCTGATCGGCAACGGCGTGGTGCTGTCACCATCGGCCCTCGTGGATGAAATTGATGAACTGGAAAAGAAGGGCGTGCAGGTGCGAGACCGATTGCGCGTAAGTCCTGGATGCCCACTAATTCTCCCGTATCACGTTGCATTGGATCAAGTGAGAGAGACGGTCAAAGGTAATCAGAAGATAGGCACCACTGGCCGAGGTATAGGACCGGCCTATGAGGACAAGGTATCGCGTCGTGGGCTGCGACTGGGAGATCTTTTCGATCGCGCGCAGTTCGCAGTCAATTTGGAAGAGGTGATGGACTATCACAATTTCGTACTTGAGAAGTATTTCCAATCCGACCGTGTCGACTATCAGCAGACTCTCGATGAAACACTGCGCCTGGGCGAACAGATCAAACCGATGGTGGGTGACGTGGTTGGCATACTGCATGAACTCAGAGAGCAGGGCAAAAACATCCTCTTTGAAGGTGCCCAGGGATCGCTTTTGGATATCGACCAGGGCACCTATCCGTATGTGACGTCGTCCAACACGACGGCAGGAACGATCGCAAGTGGTTGCGGCGTAGGTCCGTTACACCTGGATTATATTCTGGGGATCAGTAAAGCCTATACCACGCGAGTGGGTTCCGGGCCGTTTCCGACTGAATTGTTCGACCACGTCGGTAGCCACCTCTCCAATCAGGGGAATGAGTTTGGTTCCACCACTGGGCGACCGCGCAGATGTGGATGGTTTGATGCGGTAGCACTGAAAAGGGTCATCCAGATCAACAGCATGTCAGCGCTTTGTATCACCAAGGTGGACGTGTTGGATGGATTGGAGTCGGTGTCAATCTGCACTGCCTACAAAGATCCATCAGCGGAACAGCTCGAGCCGGTTTACGAAATCCTGCCGGGATGGCAGGACCCAACCACGGGTAAAAGACATCTGGCGGATCTGCCACCGAACGCGCGCAGCTATCTGGATCGAATTGAGGAAGTTTGCGGTATACCCATCGACATGATCTCAACGGGTGCAGACAGAGAGGATACTATCGTCCTCAATAATGCGTTTCACTAGTACGCCCGCTGTATCTACTGGGTGCTTGCCGCTACGATCGTTCTGACACTGAGGGTTAGATCTTCATACGCGGGACGGGTAATGGTAATGGCCGCATCTCCCCCTGCAAAGGTGCCTGTGACCTGCAAACCAATCTGACCTGTACCGGCATCGCCGTTCCCTGTATCGAAGGCGGAACCTCCCCCGGGGGCCAGAGAGCCACCGCGATCAAAAATGGCGACCCATTCGGCCACCGTGGCCGGCGGCGACGCGGTTCGACCCAGTGCCGTTTGTACGTATGCCTGCACAAAGGTGGTTTCCGCAAGGCGTTTTGCCTCTTCAAAGTGAGCGTTCACTTTAGCCATATTCGCTGTCTTGATGTAGTCCTGATAGGCCGGAAGAGCAACAGCGGCGAGGATTCCAATGATCGCCACCACTATCATGAGCTCGATGAGGGTGAAACCTTTCTGACCGATGTTCTTCTGCATGGTTCGTGCCCACCTGAAAACTATCGTACCGCAAGTATTGTGCCGTCTACATCAGCGCTCTATGGTAGTTGATTCTGGTTTTCCGTGCACTGCGGGCTGATGTGCTGAGCAGATAGTGACTGACTTCGTCGGGATGTGACCTGATCTGACCGATCTGATCAAGCTGGTGCCGAGGAGAGGACTTGAACCTCCACGGGGCTACGCCCCACTAGCACCTGAAGCTAGCGTGTCTACCAATTTCACCACCTCGGCCAAGTGGAGGCGCAGGTTACTAGGGCTGTCAAAGCCTGTCAATCCCGCAAATGCAATCCATATTGCTGACCAATGACTGCTAAAATGACGGTCCCTGAGCATCTCAAGGTGGCAAGATGTCGCTTCAAAAGGACGCACAGGATTCCCATATAACATCGGTAAAGAGGACCCACTGGAATTGAAAAACGACCCACATGCGGACCGGGAAGCAGCAAGATACGCCCATCCGATCGCCAGCAGAAAATACATAACGCACCAGATTACGGAAGCCGGCGTACCCCTGTCCTTCAAGCGCATCTGCAAACTGGTGGGGATAGAAACCCCGACGGAACGAACCGCGCTACAGAATAGATTGAGTGCAATGGTCCGTGATGGTCAGCTGGTTGCCGATCGAAAGGACCTGTATGGACTTGTCAGTAAGATGGATCTGATTACCGGCAAGGTCACGGGCCATCGCGATGGCTACGGATTCCTGCTGCCGGAAGATGGTTCCAGCGATCTCTATCTGGACAGCCGGCAGATGCGCACCATTTTCCATGGTGATCGGGTAGTCGCTCGACTACGCGGCAGTAATCTCCGTGGTCGTTCGGAAGGAGAGGTCGTCGAAGTGCTGGAACACAATACCCACAGCCTGGTAGGACGATTCTACAAAAGCCAACAGATCGCCATGGTCGAACCGATGAACCGAAAACTGAATCACGACGTGCTCATTGAACCGGATGGTGAAGCCGGTGCCATTCAGGGTCAGATCGTCGTGGTGGAGATCACGTCGCAGCCGTCAAAGCACAACAAACCGACCGGAATAGTAACCGAAGTTTTGGGAGATCATCTCGAAGTGGGAATGGAAGTAGAGATTGCGGTCAGATCTCATGACCTGCCTTTCGAATGGCCGGATGAAGTATTAGAGCAAGTTGATCGCATGGCAGACCGCGTTAGCGCGTCAGACAAAAGAAATCGCAGAGATCTGAGGGAGCTTCAATTTGTCACCATCGATGGTGAAGATGCCAAGGATTTCGATGACGCAGTCTACTGTGAAAAGAAGTCATCCGGTGGTTGGCGGCTGTACGTAGCCATCGCAGACGTATCCCACTATGTTTTGCCTGGGTCAACACTCGATCTTGAAGCCTTCAAACGGGGCACATCTGTCTATTTTCCCAGAACTGTCATTCCCATGCTTCCCGAGAAGCTATCCAATGGTCTGTGCTCCCTCAGACCGGATGTCGATCGACTCGCGCTGGTGTGTGAGATGACGATCACGGCAAGGGGCAAGATCAGTGGCTACCAGTTCTACGAAGGTGTCATAAGATCGAAGGCCGGTCTCACCTATACGCTGGTGGGGCAGTTGCTCGAGGAGGGAAAGAAGGGCAAGAAACGATCGGCAGGGAACAAGCTGCGCGGACAACGTCAGCAACTGGTGCCGGACCTGGATGAGCTGTACGCCTTGTATGGGGTTTTGAAAAAAAGAAGGGCTGACAGGGGCGCTCTGGATTTCGACTCGGTGGAAACAAAACTACTCTTCAATGAGCAAGGCAAGGTGGAGAGCATCGAGCCCATAGAGAGGAATGACGCGCACAAGCTCATCGAAGAATCCATGCTATGCGCGAATGTCTGCGCTTCCCGATTCTTGACCAAGCATAAACTGGCTGGTCTGTACCGAATTCACGAAGGACCCAGCGCTGAAAAACTGTCCAATCTACAGGAATTCCTGGCACAGTTTGGCATGAAGCTGTCGGGGGATGAACTACCCCAGCCTTCTGACTATCAGGCGCTGTTGGCTGCGGCCAAAGGGCGAAACAACGCTCATGTCATTCAGACCGCGCTACTGCGATCCCTCAGTCAAGCTGTCTATCAGCCCAGCAATAAGGGACATTTTGGCCTGAATTATGACGAGTACGCCCATTTTACTTCTCCCATCAGGCGATATCCGGATCTGCTTGTGCACAGGTCGATAAGAGCGGTGATCCGCAGCAGCGTGAAGTCTGCACATGTGCAACGATTCAAGTCCTATCCCACAGGTTTCAGCAAACTGTACCCCTACGAAATGGAAGAGATGGTGATGTTCGGCGATCACTGTTCCATGACGGAGCGAAGAGCCGATGAGGCCGTGTACGATGTGATCGGCTGGCTGAAGTGCGAATACATAGAGGATCGTGTCGGGGACGTGTTCGACGGAGTGATTTCCGGTGTCACCGGCTTTGGCTTGTTCGTAGAACTTGCTGACGTGTACGTAGAGGGGTTGGTTCACGTAAGCACCTTGTCCACTGACTACTATCACTTCGAACCGGGCAGACAATGTCTCACCGGCGAGCGCAGTGGTCAGACGTACAGGATCGGCGAACCAGTCAAAGTACAGGTGGTGAAAGTAAACCTGGATGAACGCAAGATCGATTGTGAATTGGTCTCTCACAGCGGCTCGAAGAGCAGACGAAAGGCGAAGGGCGGCAAAGGTCGAGAACGTACCGGTCGCCGCAAAGCCGGACGCCGGAGAAGGTGAAGAACCGTCCGCTCTTGGGGGATTGGGAGAAGAGGTCTTTGTGACTGCGGAAATAGATGGGAACGACTTCGAGATCGTCTATGGTGTACACGCCGTACAAGCCAGGCTGCAGACCACAGGCGGCAGGATAACCAAACTGCTGCTGGCGGCCGCCACCAGTTCGGGACGAATTGCCAAAATCCTTCGGCAGGCTGAACGACAGCACGTGACAATCGAGTCGGTTTCCGGTCAGCAACTGGATCAACTCACCGACGGCGTGCACCAGGGAGTAGCGCTGCTGTGCAAACATCAGACTGTTGCAGGTGAAGACACTCTTGAGGAGTTACTCAGAGACGGTGGGCAACAGAAGTTGCTGCTGGTCCTGGATGGCGTCACCGATCCCCACAACCTTGGCGCCTGTTTGCGAAGCTCGGCAGCGCTGGGAGTAGACGCTGTTATCGTCCCCAAGGATCGTTCTGTCGGTCTGACTCCGGCAGCAATCAAAGCGGCCAGTGGTGCCGCAGATCTGGTGCCGTTCATTCAGGTGACCAATCTGGCACGCTGCCTCACCTGGCTCAAACAGTGGGGAGTATGGGTAATCGGTCTGGCCGTTGAAGGTTCCCAAAGCATAACCGATATAGATCTGACCGGATCGGTAGCGCTCGTCATGGGGTCCGAAAACAAGGGCCTGCGCCGTCTGACTCGCCAAAAGTGTGATGCGCTGGCCCATATTCCCATGAGCGGGACCGCAAGCGCAGATTCACCAGATGGTTCCCTCGACAGCCTGAATGTTTCGGTGGCAGCGGGAATATGCCTCTACGAGGTGATCAGGCAACGTAGTCTATCTGGGGTCACCGGAACAGACTGACAGTAGGTGGAGGTTTTTGGGATGCGCTCTTCTAATTATCTTGGGCAGCAATTGCCAGGAGAGAGGGGCCACTGCCAGGACACGCTCCGCATGCGGCCCAATGAATACATCCCTGTACGCTCTTCTGGGCCGCATCCGGATCGGCATCCCTGCCTCCGACGGTCCTGGCAGTGGCCCCTCTCTCCTGGCTCCCACCTTTAGCACTAGGAAGAACCTTGGTGCTCACTTCAAAAAACCAAAGCTCTCAGGATGGCAGCACTTCTGGAGGGCCAGGGAGAGTCGTTTCTTGGGCCGTGGAATTTGCGTAAACAACGGGTAAATCATGTGCATGACCATGTGAACGCCTGTTTACGCGTTCTGATTTATTCAAGGGTACCGTCTTAGGGGGCGTAGCAGAAGGGGCTGGGGTGTCGTGCGCGACCCCGGCCTTCTCGTAGCAATCAGGCCGGGCCGCGATCGGACAGCGCCGAGCGCGTGGAGGGAGGGGTACCGCCGACGGGCCCGAAGGGGCTCCTGACCAAGTGAGGGAAGCTGGGAGAGCCGCGCGCCGCGAAGAGAAGGAGGGGTGCCGCCGTCGGACCCCAGTCCCTTCTGCGAAACAGACTTGATCAAATACAAAGAAAGTACCATTGATGTCAGACTGGACGGTGTGGGCACTGACATGAACTGTGACTTCTCAGCTTGTTTGCTTTTGCTTGCAACCACTGGGCGCATTCACTACAATGCGCGGTCCCAACTCCTTGCTGCACCGGATTGATATTGCGGGCAGCATGAACCCGAGAGGAGCTATTCTAATGCGACATTATGAAATCGTATTTCTCGTGCATCCAGATCAGAGCGAGCAGGTGCCGGGAATGATCGAACGCTACACAAAGTCCATCGAAGATGGTGATGGTCAGATACACCGACTTGAAGATTGGGGCAGGCGCCAGCTTGCCTATCCCATCAACAAAATCCACAAAGCACATTTCATACTCATGAACATCGAGTGTAGTAATGACGTGCTGGATGAATTGAGCAATGCGTTTCGATTCAACGATGCTGTCTTGCGCAACCTGGTGATTCGTAAAAAGGAGGCGGTCACGGCAGATTCCCCGATTATGAAAGGCGAAAAGGAGAGTCGGGACAGGAGAGACCGAGATTCGGACTATGACAGACCCAGGAGGTCTGACCAAAGACAAACCGCTGAGACTGTGGACAAATCGAGCGATGATGCGGTAGAGCGTTCGGCAGCCGATTCTTCGACAAGCGACCCTGCGGCAGGCGAATCAGATGCGCCTGTGGCGGTAGCAACCGATGAATCCAGTGAGAGCTCTCCCGAGGAATAGTCAAATGGCACGATTTTATCGACGAAGGAAATACTGCAGATTTACCGCTGAAGGGATCAAAGAGATCGATTACAAGGATCTGGAGATTCTAAAAGCGAATATCTCGGAGACCGGCAAGATTGTCCCCAGCCGCATTACCGGGACCAAAGCCAGGTATCAGCGACAGTTGGCGACCGCCATAAAGAGAGCCAGGTTTCTGGCATTGGTACCCTACACAGACAGGCATCAGTAACGCCGACGGGCAGATCCATGCGCGTGATAGCTGAATATGTAATGCGGGGTCGTCGGGAGGCCCTATCTGTGTCGGTGTTGGGTGCTGCACTACCCCTCCTGTATTGGCTCAGCACGGCCGTAATAAGCCTGGTGGTACTCCGAAAGGGGAGCTACGAAGGATCCATCGTACTCATGTGGGCGTGTTTGCCGACCCTGATGTGGCTGGTTGTGGCGCGTGACCCGACGCCGCTCATAACGATGGTCGGCACGGTCGGGCTAGCCTATATTTTGCGTGTGACGGTATCCTGGGTATACACGCTGGCGGTCTCTGTTCTCCTTGGTCTGGCCGTGGGCTACATGTTCGAGGTGGCATTGCCGGAGATTGTGGCAATCCTGGTCAATGTGACCGTCCAGATTATGCAGGAAACAGGCATGCAGCCAATGTTAGAGATGGATGAGCTGGAGCTATGGTCGGAAAGGTGGTGGATCGGCATTCTAGGTGCCTGGCAAGTTGGTCTCATGCTGCTGTGTTTGATGCTGGCCAGGTGGTGGCAAAGTGCGCTCTATAATCCCGGTGGATTCAAGCAAGAGCTTCACCATTTGCGTTTACCGCCAGGCATGGTATTGGCATTGGTAGCGTTGATGGTAATGTGCGCTAACATCGTTAATCCGTACCTGGCCGGTTGGATTCCGGTGTTCACGATACCGCTTGTGGTGGCCGGGATTTCCTTGGTTCACTGGGGAGCTGCCAGGAGAAGTCTAGGCAAAAACTGGTTGCTGGTGTTTTATGTGTTGCTACTGATTTTCCTGCGGTTTGTGTATCCAATATTACTGCTGCTGGCATTGGTCGACAGTTGGATCGATGTGAGGAGGCGACTGTCGGGTCCGTCAGATTAGGTTCCCGGTGCCGGCAACGGCGCATGGGCTCAATCCGGCCAGGCACTAAATCATTCTGCATTTAAGAGGTGATGTAATGGAAGTTATCCTATTGGAGAAGATCGACAATCTGGGCGAGTTGGGTGAGAAAGTCACAGTGAAGTCAGGCTATGGCCGGAACTACCTGTTTCCCCACAAAAAGGCCATCCCTGCCACCCAGGATAACGTTGAGAATTTTGAAGCGCGACGGTACGAGCTGCAGTTACGGGAAGATGAAAAGCTGGCAGCAGCGCAGGAACGTGCCGACAAGATCGCTCTGATGGACATCACCATGACTGCCAATGCGGGAGAGGAGGGCAAACTGTATGGTTCCATCGGAACCAGAGACATTGCCGAGGTCGTCTCTCAGCAGGGAGTCGAAATCGCCAAAAGCGAAGTGCGCATGCCCCATGGTCCCCTCCGAGAGTTGGGCGAATACGAGATCGATATCCACCTGCATTCTGAAGTCAACGTCGTGTTGAAGTTGGGAGTCGTTCCGGAGTAATCGAGCCACGGAACCCAGCTGTCTGGAATCTGCCAAAACTGTAGTTGAATAAGTGCGCTGTCCCACAATTCAGTGGCCTTATTCGCTGGCCTATTTCGTCCCTGGACTTCGACTGGGCGTCCCCGACTAGGCGTCCCCGGTGTTCGTCGTTGTCGGGGTGCCCGGCGAGGGTGCCCAACCCAGTGCGTCCTCGCGCCTTGCCAGGAACAAAATACGCCGACCAGATAATGACCACTTAATTGTGGGACAGCACACTAGCGCCGTGGTAGTATTTCGAGCACTGCACTTGCACTTTCAATAATCCAAATTAGCCATCAGCCGTGTCCGAAATTCCCTTAAGTGACTCCAATGGCGAGCTGGGAGACGTAGCGTCTCTCAAAGTGCCACCCCACTCGGTGGAAGCGGAGCGATCTGTGTTAGGCGGCTTGATGCTGGATAACAACAGCTGGGACGCGGTCTCGGCCGTGCTTTCTCCTGAAGACTTCTACCACGGTAATCACCGATCGATCTTTCGTTGCATGACGCTGTTGGCGGAGGACAACAAACCGTTGGATTTCATCACGGTTTCTGAAGCGCTGGACAGCATCAACGAGCTGGAAAATGTTGGTGGACAGGCATACCTGGTCGATCTGTTCGACAACACGCCTACCGCTTCCAACGTCAAAGCATACGCGGAGATTGTGCTGGAGAGATCGACCGTCCGCAAGCTGATCAGCACCGCCAATGAAATAGCGGATAGCTGTTTTAACCCGGACGGTCGCACTAGCGCCGTCCTGGTTGATCAGGCCGAGTCAAAGGTGTTTCAGATTGCAGATGACCGACCCAATACCGGCGGTCCTCAATCCGTGCAACCGTTGCTGACGAAAGTGGTTGCGCGAATCGATGAACTCTTTCAGACGAAAGGGGCATTGACCGGCCTGAGTACAGGATTCAAGGATCTGGACGATATCACCTCCGGTTTGCAGGATTCTGATCTGATCGTCGTTGCCGGTCGCCCATCCATGGGCAAGACAAGCCTTGCCATGAATTTTGCCGAAAGCGCGGTCATCAATGGTGAAGGGTCCGTACTGGTGTTCAGTATGGAAATGCCGGCGGACGCACTGATGATGAGGGTATTGTCATCTCTTGGCAGGATAGATCAAAGCAAGATTCGTACAGGGCAACTCAAGGATGACGATTGGCCTCGTCTAACCTCTGCAGTGACACTGCTCAATGACAAACCGTTGTGGATAGACGACACGGCCGCGCTGACTCCCAACGATATACGCTCGCGCGCTCGTAGACTCGTTAGAGAGCATGGTCACCTTAGTCTGATCGTTGTAGATTATATCCAGCTGATGCAGGTGACGGGCACACCGGAAAATCGTACCGGAGAGATCTCGGAAATTTCCCGCTCTCTGAAGAACATAGCCAAAGATTTTGGCTGCCCCGTGGTCGCACTCTCACAACTCAACCGCAGCCTTGAGCAGCGCCCCGACAAACGCCCGATTATGTCGGATCTCAGAGAGTCCGGCGCAATCGAGCAGGACGCCGACGTGATCATGGCCATCTACCGGGATGAGGTTTATAACGAAGATGCGGAACAGGGCATTGCCGAGATCATTGTCCTGAAGCAGAGGAACGGTCCCATCGGACGGAAGAGGCTCGCCTTCATCGGTCAATATACGAAATTTGAAGATCTTGCTCAGGGCTATGAGGATTTTCTATGAGCAGAGCGGCCGTCGCTCGAATCGATCTCACCGCCCTAAAGAAGAACCTCGGCCGAGCAAAAAGCGCAGCCCCCAATAGCCGTACGCTCGCCATTGTGAAGGGCAATGCATATGGTCACGGCCTGCTGAGAGTCAGCCACGCATTGGACAGCGTGGACGCTTACGGGGTTGCTCGAATCGATGAAGCAGTAAGGCTGAGAGAGGGCGGGATCGACAAGCCCGTTGTTGTATTGGAGGGCTTCCAGGACGGATCGGACCTGTCCGCAGTAAGAGAGATGGGATTTCATCCGGTCATACATGCAGATCATCAAATTACTCTGCTCGAGTCCGAACTAAGAAAATCAGACGACAATCCTCTCAGCGTCTGGTTGAAGCTTGACACGGGCATGCATCGATTGGGCTTTGATGCGAGCAGGTTTGGACAGATCTATGATCGCCTCAAAGCCCACCCACAAGTCGATGTGTCGGTGTTGATGACCCATTTCGCTTGCGCGGACGATCGGTTGGATTCCAGCACCGACCGACAGATAGAGCTGTTTGACCGGATCACCGGCGATATGCAATGTCCCACCAGCCTGGCAAACTCTGCCGGCTTGTTGAGCTGGCCTGCCAGTCAACGTCAATGGATCAGACCGGGCATCATGCTATATGGCCTGTCACCTTTTCAGAATGGTCAGGCTGCTGACGATGGGCTTTTCGCAGTAATGACATTCAAGTCCAGAATCATCGCTCTACATGAAGTCGCGGCAGGTGACTCAGTGGGCTACGGCGCAACCTGGACATGCGCTCGTAACTCTTTAGTCGGCGTGGTCGCTGCAGGATATGCCGACGGCTATCCGAGGCAGGCGCCTGCAGGGACCCCGCTGCTGGTCAATGGTGCGCGCTGTCCGTTGGCCGGCAGGGTCTCCATGGACATGCTCTGTATCGACCTGACCGACCACCCGAAGGTCAAGGTCGGGGACACGGCGACTCTGTGGGGTGAGGGACTACCACTGGAGGAGGTCGCAACCCATATGGGCACGATCGCCTACACCTTGTGTTGTGGCATCACCAGTCGAACGGAATATGACTATTGCTGACACTTGTCTGCGGCGAAGATTCTTCGCTGCAACCTGTTGAGGGGTAGGAGACAATTGGCTAAATCGAAAACCGCCTACGTGTGTAACGAGTGTGGCTCCGAGTATGCCAAGTGGCAGGGCCAATGCAACGACTGCCGTGAGTGGAATACGCTCACGCGAATTTCGATCTCACCCAATGTCTCTGCCAACGCGCCGGCCGCTGTCGACGCAGAGATAAGGTCCCTTCAGGACGTGGATTTGCAGAACACACCGAGGCTGGTAACCGGAGTGAGTGAGTTCGATCGAGTTCTGGGAGGAGGCTTCGTCCCTGGTTCGGCTATCCTAATCGGTGGTCATCCAGGTGCCGGTAAGAGCACGCTGCTGCTGCAGATCATGTGCGCGATGGCTGGCAGACACACAGCGCTCTATGTCACCGGCGAGGAATCACTGCAGCAGGTGGCTGGTCGTGCCAACAGGCTGAATCTGCCCCTTGAAGATCTCAAGGTGATGGTGCAGACCAACGTGGACGTTATCTGTCGCAAAGCCGAACAGCTACAGCCAAAGCTCATGGTTGTGGATTCTATTCAGGTGATGTATCGGGAAGATTTGGATTCGTCCCCCGGCGGCGTCCTTCAGGTCAAGGAAAGTGCCTCCTGGCTGATTAGATTCGCCAAGCTGTCAAACACAGTACTGTTGTTAGTAGGCCACGTAACCAAGGATGGCAGTCTTGCCGGTCCGAAGATTCTGGAGCACATGATAGATTGCTTCATCATGCTGGAGGGCGAGAGCGACAGCCGTTACCGAACCTTGCGAGTCAGCAAGAATCGCTTTGGTGCAGTCAACGAGTTGGGCGTGTTCGCGATGACCGACCAGGGCATGAAAGAGGTAAAGAACCCTTCAGCCATTTTCCTCAACCGCACCGATCAGGAAGTCCCAGGGAGTTTGGTGATGGTGGTGTGGGAGGGAACGCGACCGCTGTTGGTGGAAGCCCAGGCGCTGGTGGATCAGAATTCACTTGGCAATCCCCGCAGGGTGGTGGTCGGTTTTGAACAGAATCGACTGGCTATGTTGCTGGCTGTCCTGCACAAGCACGCCGGCTTAGAGGTGGGAGACCAGGATGTCTTCATCAATGTGGTCGGCGGCATTCAGGTGACCGAGACCAGCAGTGATCTGGCTTTCCTGCTGGCCATGGTCTCCAGCTTCACCAACAAGCCTCTACCCAGGGATCTGGTTGTATTCGGCGAAGTAGGCCTTTCAGGAGAGGTCAGGCCGGTGCCGAACGGACAGGAAAGGCTGCAGGAGGCTGCCAAGCATGGTTTCCATCGGGCCATCATTCCCGAGGGTAATCTGCCCAGAAAAGAGATCGGCAACATGTCTCTAGTGGGGGTCCGTGGATTGTCGCAGGCGCTGGAAGCCGTCGGTTGATGCAAACCTTCCTCGATTCATCTGAGGAACCCTCTTCCCCATCGGTCGACGATGCAGCCACTTTGTTCTGACCGCGTCGACCGTAACCGGTCGTTTCCCGCTTTATGCGTGACCCATTATCGGCGAGATGAATCGCCCAAGGCCTTCAGAATTTCGCCGCAGTCCGATCGACGTCTTCGTTTAGCTGTAGCTTGAACGGTTTCTCCTTTTGCGTTCGGATGATTAACATCAGCCCCCCCTGCGATGAGTACCTTCACCATCGTCGCCACGTTGGCCCGTGCACCGGCTTTCATGGCGTAAAAGAGCGGTGTCTCGCCGGCGTCGCTCTTCGCGTTCACATCAGCGCCGCTCTCGAGTAGTACCTCGGTCGCGCCCACAAATCCTGCCTTTACCGCATAGTGCAGTGCCGTCGCGCCCCGCAACCTTGTTCCCAGGCCAGCGCCGCAGTCGAGCAAGGCAGCTACCAACTCCGGATTGTCTCGCTGACTGTTGTTACCCGTGCAGGACCGCCAGATCCATTGGCCATGAGGATAGTTCACGTCCGCACCCCGTGGCATCAACAGATCTACGATTGCTGGGGAAAGGACCCAGTGCCCGGGGCCCACTCGAGTAGCGTCGGCACCATGGTCCAGAAGCAGACGCACCAGCTTCTCTGCGTGGTTGTTGGCTGCGTGTTTGACCATGACCGAGCTGTTGTTACCGACGCTGGCACCATGACTGAACAGCCACTCAACGAGTTCGGTGTGACCACCATAAACTGCGTGATGTAACGGTGTCGATTGGAGCAGATCGCTTGCGGGGTCTTCTACATTCGCCAGTTCCGGCGTCTCGGTGATCCAGTTTACCACCGCAGTCGCGTCGCCAAGATAGCTCGCCGAGAAGATGTCGTACACCGCCCCCCGGGACCGAAGTAGCGCAACAGTGTCGTCACGGTGTTTCACGAGTGCCCCGCAAAGTGGTGTTACGAGTAAGGTCTGGAAGATGCAGCCCTCTTTGTAATGGGCAGGGACGTTGGGATCGACGCCGGCTTCCAGCAACACTTCAACCACGGCTGCTCGTCCTCGCAATGACGCTTCGAGCATGACATCGGCCATTTCGATCGGGTCGGCCACCAATTGGGGCTGAGCGGCCAACTCGCCGGCAAGCGACTTCGCATCCCCTTTGCCGGCAAGTTGGCGAATGGCGCGGAACGGACGTATCCGCCGGCAACGCAGGTCAAGCGAGCGCGCCGGTGGGGCATCTTCGTTGACGAACGACAGTGCCATGGGCCGTGCAACCGCGAGGATTTCTTTTCGGTGCCGCTCCTCGTCGACAGCCGTGTCTAGCGCACCGGTCAGGTGGCCGAGCCAACGATTCGCGGCTTCCCGGGTGATATGGATATGGCTATGCCGGTGCTGCAGCCCGTTGTAGGCATGATGTCGCGTCCATTCGGGCTCTCCTCCGAGCCACTGGCAGAAAAAGTCTTTCTGTTTGTCTCGTTCGCCAGCCAAATCGGTGACAAACATAGGTCGTAACGACGGGTCCGCTTCGATTCCGTCGTAGAGACCGTCGACGATTCGCTCGACTACACCGCGCCCACCGATTCTCTCCAGGAGGCTTGCGGCAGGTGAGGTCGCCGTTATCTGTGTCGCTAGGCCACCGCGGTGTCTTACGTGCTCATAGAACACGAATTCACCTCCTTTGACGTACGGCGCCTGGAGCATCGTGGCCCATCCAACATCATCGTGGCTGATCCAACATCATCGTGGCTGATCCAACATCATCGTGGCTGATCCAGCATCATCGTGGCTGATCCAGCATCATCGTGGCTGATCCAACAAAGGGGTGACACCGTACCACAAAGTCCTTGGATTGCCAGCAGGCCCAATTTTACAGAAGCTTCTTGTACTTAACCCGGTGTGGCTGCAGGGCGTTAGCACCCAGTCGCTTACGCCGGTCCTGCTCATACTCGGCATAGCCACCGGCAAACCAGACCAGCTTGCTGTCGCCTTCGAATGCCAGGATGTGGGTAGTGATGCGGTCCAGGAACCAGCGGTCGTGGGAAATCACCATGACGCTGCCGGGAAAAGCCAGGATCGCTTCCTCCAACGCCCGTAAAGTAGCCACATCAAGGTCGTTAGTGGGTTCATCCAGAAGGATCAGATTACCCCCTTTTTTGAGCACCTTGGCCAAATGCAGTCTGTTGCGCTCGCCGCCGGAAAGGTCCTTTACCAGTTTTTGTTGATCATTGCCTCTGAAATTGAAACGACTCACGTATGCCCTTGACTGGATCTGATAGCTTCCTATCTGGATCAGCTCCTGGCCTTCGGAAATCTCCTCCCAGACACTTCTTTCCCCCCGCAATTCGTCTCTGCTCTGATCGACGTAGGCCAGACTGACGGTATCGCCGAGACGAATGCTGCCTGCATCCGGTTCTTGGTCGCCACAGATCAGGCGAAACAGGGTCGACTTGCCGGCACCGTTACCGCCGATGATACCGACGATGGCGCCCTTCGGCACATCGAAACTGACGTCTTCCATCAGAACGGTCCCATCGAATCCCTTGCTGAGACCCTCTATTGTCAGCACCAGGTCACCGAGGCGCGGTCCCGGCGGTATGTATAGCTCATTCGTTTCATTGCGCTGCTGTTCTTGTTGGCTGGTCAGTTCCTCGAAGCGCGCCAGTCTTGCTTTGTTCTTCGCCTGTCTCCCCTTGGGCTGGGCTCTCACCCAATCCAGCTCCGCCTTGATGGATCTCTGCCTGGCGGCCGCCTGCTGCTCTTCCAGCGACAGTCTTTGCTCCTTGATTTCCAGCCAGGCGGAGTAGTTACCCTCGTAGGGAATGCCACGTCCTCTATCCAGCTCCAGGATCCAGCCTGCGGCGTTATCCAGGAAGTATCGGTCATGGGTAATGGCCACCACGGTGCCTTTGAATTCCTGCAGATACCGTTCCAGCCAGGCGACACTCTCCGCATCCAGATGGTTGGTGGGCTCGTCCAGCAGCAGCATGTCCGGGTTGTCCATCAGTAACCTGCACAGGGCGACGCGCCTTCTCTCACCACCGGAGAGGGTGGTTACCGCAGCGTCCCAGGCTGGCAGGCGCAACGCGTCCGCCGCGATATCCAGTTTCCTTTCCAGATCCCAACCGTCGGCTGCATCGATTGCCAACTGCAGCTCCCCTTGTTTCTGCATCAACTCGTCCATCTCCGCGTCCGACAACGATTCGGCAAAACGGTCACTGACTGCGTTGAACTGATCGAGCAGATCCTTGGTTTCTCTGACGCCATCGTACACGTTGCCCCTGACATCTTTTTCAGGGTCCAATTCGGGTTCCTGTGCCAGGTAACCGATATTCAAGTCCGCGGCGGGCCTGGCTTCACCCACGAATTCGGCATCGATTCCCGCCATAATTCGCAGCAGGGATGACTTACCTGCGCCGTTTATACCGAGCACACCTATTTTGGCGCCAGGAAAGAAGGAGAGGGAGATGTCATGCAGTATTTCACGGTTGGGGGGAACTACTTTGCCAACGCCAATCATAGTGTATACGTACTGAGCCATGTTAGTCGCAACGATACCTGGAGCTGATCATTCTGACGGATCGGTTGCGGCGGATCTCCCGTCCCGCCACCAGATAAAACCGAAAATCGGCAGCAGCAGCAGAGGTACGATCGTCACCGCTTGGAATGACTCGACCGATGCGTAACGCAACACCTCCGCCAGTTCATTCCCGGAAAGCCCTGCCAGGGCTTCCACACCCCCGGCAGCCTCTATTTTAGCCGCATCGAAAATCGCGCCCATGCGGGGAAGTACGAATTGAATGGCCATGCCTGCGGCGAATCCCATCAAACCCATCAGAAATGCACCCCCCCGCGGATACCGTTCCGATACCGACGCCAGCATGGTTGGATACATGTAGCAGACCCCGATTCCCCATACGGTGGCGGCGCAGAACGCCCAAACCGGCGTTGTGGCGATACTCAGCAGATAGAGGCCAATGGCCGCGAACAGGCTGGAAAACCAGAGCAGGCCGGCAGGACTGAATCGCTGCGCGATGGGTCCCGCAAAATGACGCATCACGAACATCAGGCTGCTCACATAGATGAGCAGTATTATGCCCTGCATACCGACGACGTTGGAGAGAGCCAGATCCACCCACTGGCCGGGTGCGAGTTCCGAAGTTGCGGTCAGCATCATGCAGACAAACCAGATCCAGAATCCCGGCGAACGCAGTATCTCAAGGTACATGTCCCGATGGCTGATACCGGCCGCGACCCGCTCGGTGACCGGGAAGACGGAAATCAGCACGAGCCAGGCCAGCACGATCGCGGGGACCATCAGCAGCACTAGATTTACCTGCCACGGCAGCCCCACCTCACTCACTGCCAGGCCGGCGAGGCCACCCACGACGATTCCAGCCGGCCACCAGGCGTGCAGTATGTTGAGCCGATGCGTCTTGTCTTCCGGAAATAGCGTCGCCACCATCGGGTTGGTCGCGGCTTCGACGGCGCCCCATCCCAGACCTGTTAGGAGAAAGCTGATCAGGATAACCCAATAAGTCGACTCGGTTGGCGGCATGACCGATACCAACAGGATTGCCATGCTGCCGGCAAAAAAGCCAAAGGCGGCGAACAACAGCATAACTTTCATGCCGATGTGGTCGAGGAGAGCGCTGCCAAACAGAAGCGTAAGGGCGAAGCCGGTAAACGTAGCACCGAGCACCTCTCCCACCATGGATGCAGATTGTGCAAGATCGATTGGATTGAAGAGTTCCGTTTGGATATCCGCTGCAATATTCGCTCGCACGGCGAAACCCAGACCGATCATAAAGAGCGCCAGGTTGCCGATCACGAACAGAACACGTGGGTTGATATTCGACGGCATCACTTCTCCTCTAACTGCAGATCTTGCAGGAACTGCGGTGAGCGTAGATTAAACCAGCTTTTCTCCTATAGCCAAAGCAATGATCTGATCTGAATACAACATGCCTGAATTCTCAAGAGGGCACATGTCGCTAGAGCGTCTTATCCCAAACCACAAGACATTGGCCAGTAATCACCCAGCAAGCAGTTGGTTGAGACATGGGATGAGGGTGTTGGTGGAGCGCCTTCGGAGCGCGGTGGAGCCATGGATGGCGGAACCGTGAGACGGGGGCGCCTAGCCAGGGCAAGTAGCGTAAGCAACACCCTCATTCCATGTCTCAGGGACTCTCAGATACGACCAACAACAAGAACGTGACGTATCAACCGGTTACTGCCAGCCCTTCGAAGACCGCCTGAGCACAAACAGAAAGAAACATCCTGTTAGATGGAGTAAAATGCGCAGCCCCTGACAACCACTCGGCGCTATGCAGCTATAGACGGGGATTTGTTGTCGATAGCGGAGCTGTTGGCATCTTGAGGAGAATCCAGTGCACTGCCCTTTTTGTGGGGAAACGGATACCAAAGTGATCGATTCGCGGCTGGTTGCCGACGGCAATCAGGTTAGGCGTCGCCGCGAGTGTCAGAATCCGGACTGTGCCGACCGGTTTACCACCTTTGAGAGTGCAGAACTGCTGATGCCGAGTGTGATCAAATCCAACGGTAATCGACAACCGTTCGACGAGGATAAACTGCGCACCGGTATGTTGAGAGCCCTGGAAAAACGTCCGGTGAGCATCGAGACCATCGAATCGACGCTGGATCAGATCAAACACGAGTTACAGGGTCTCGGCGAACGGGAGGTCAAATCGCGCGTCGTCGGCGAGTTGGTGATGTCTGCACTGCGCGATCTGGACGACGTTGCCTATGTGAGATTTGCTTCGGTATACAGAAGCTTCCAGGACGTAAACGAGTTTAAGAAAGAGATCGATCGGCTGGACAGAGATAGTCAGAGGAGAACACGCCGTGACTAATGCACAGCCAAGCGATCGCGAGTATATGGCGCTGGCCCTGCAATTGGCGGAGCGGGGGCTGTATAGCTCCGATCCGAATCCGCGGGTGGGCTGTGTGCTGGTCAAGAATGGAGCGGTCATCGGCACGGGCTGGCACAAATTGGCAGGCAGCGACCATGCTGAAATCGATGCGATCAAGAACGCGCGGGAAGATGTTCGCGGGGCAACGGCCTACGTTTCCCTTGAGCCCTGCAGCCACCAGGGCCGGACCGGCGCATGCTGCAAGGCGTTGGCAGCAGCCGGGGTAAGCCGGGTGGTGGCCGCGATGGCCGATCCGTTCCCCGAGGTGGCCGGTAAGGGGTTCGAATATCTGCGGTCTGCGGGCATTGAGGTCGTCACGCCATTGCTGGAGGACCAGGCGAGAGCGCTGAATCCCGGTTACGTCAAACGAATTGAGCTGGGCTTGCCCTTCGTGCGCTGTAAACTGGCGATGAGCCTGGATGGCAGGACTGCGTTGGCAAACGGTGACAGCAAGTGGATTAGTGGGGACGATGCACGCAGGGACGTACAGAAGCTGCGAGCCCGAAGTTCCGCCATCGTCACCGGTATTGGCACAGTGCTGGCTGACGATCCATCCTTGACGATTCGAGCAGGGGAACTGGATGTTGGCGAGGTCGACCTGGCGCTGCGGCATCAACCGGTGCGCGTGGTTCTGGATCCTGAATTGCAGATAGCGCCGACAGCCAGACTGTTCCAACAACCGGGTCAGACGCTGGTGGTGTGTAACGATGCGGGCGCAGATCGGTATGCGGGATTGTGCGGTCAGGGCATCGACATAATAAAACTGGCGGGCGCGGACAACAGTATAGATCTGGTGGAGCTGCTAACATTGTTGGCCGGCAGGGACTGTAACGAAGTGCTGTTCGAAACCGGCGCAACCCTGGCTGGCTCCCTGATTAGAAGCGGAATGATGGATGAATTGGTAATATACATGGCTGCGCGGCTGTTGGGGAATGATGCTCTTCCCTTAGCCAGGCTGCCCGAGATAGTCAGCATGAATGATGCTGTGGACCTGGAGTTCGCCGATGTCAGGCACATCGGCGCGGACATTCGTCTAACTGCAACAGTAAGGAATCGTTAGCGAGAGGTAGGTTGTAACCATGGTAACAATAGTTGAAGGTGATTTTTCCGCGAAGACAGCTCGATTTGCGCTGATCGTGAGTCGGTTCAATGGTTTCGTCGTAGAGGGTCTGCTGAGTGGCGCACTGGACACACTGAAACGTCACGGCGTAGATGACAGCAATACTAAAGTGGTGCGAGTACCGGGAGCGTTCGAGATACCGTTGACCGCCAAAAAGATCGCTCAAAAAGGTGATTGCGATGCAATCATTGCGCTTGGGGCGGTGATTAGGGGAGCGACACCGCACTTCGATTATGTGGCCGGCGAGTGTGCCAAAGGACTCGCCCGGATCTCGATAGAGGAGCAGATCCCGATTGCGTTTGGTGTCTTAACCACCGACACGATCGAACAGGCAATTGAAAGATCGGGATCGAAGGGCGGCAACAAGGGAGTTGATGCGGCCATGACTGCGTTGGAAATGACCAGCCTGATCAGGAACCTGGACAAGTAACTTGGCAGCCAAACAGAAACATACTTTGGCGGGCGCGAAGGCAGCATCGGAAGTTGCCGGACCTCCTCGGAAGTTGGGGATCAGGGCGCGCAGGAAGGCACGCCGATTTGTGCTGCAGGCGCTGTACCAGAGACGGCTCTCCGGCACTTCGGAGACGGAGATTGAAGCCCAGTTTCTCGAGGATAACGACATGGCAAAGGTGGACACAGTCTACTTCCATGAATTGTTGATGGGGATACCCGCCAACGAAAGTGATCTGTGCGATCAGATAAAAGAATGCATCGACAGAAAGATGTCTGAACTGGATCCCATCGAATTGTCGATTCTGCTGATGGGCGCTTATGAGCTGATGAGCAGACTGGATATACCCTATAAGGTGGTGATCAACGAAGGAATCGAACTCGCCAAGGTATTTGGTGCGACAGACAGTTACAAGTATGTGAATTCAATCCTGGACAGACTCGCCCATCAGCACAGACAGGCTGAGATGCAGCAGCCCTGAGCCGCTCCGCTTGTGATGATGGAAACAGTACAGGAATTTGAGATCATCAAGCGCTTCTTTATCGAAGCCGACTATCCTCTAACGAAGGACCTGAGTCTTGGTCCGGGGGATGACTGCGCCATACTCAACGCACCGCCGGGTAAACGGCTGTGTTTTTCCATCGATACGCTGGTAGCAGGCGTGCATTTTCCATCGAGTGCCAGCGCCGATGTGATCGCGCATCGATCCCTGGCGGTGAATGTCAGCGATCTGGCAGCGATGGGGGCGTCTCCCGCTGTTTTTGTTCTGGCACTGACGCTTCCGGAGTTCGACGCAATTTGGCTTAGAGAGTTCAGCACGAGCCTGGCAGGCTGCGCCCATAAATACGCCATCGCGTTGGCAGGGGGCGATCTGACGCGTGGTCCCTTGAGCATCACCATGCAGGTCACGGGCATGCTGCCGGACGATGCTGCCTTGAAACGCTCGGGGGCCGTTATCGACGACGACATCTATGTGACCGGCTTTCTGGGCGACGCCGCCGCCGGGCTGCAACTCTCTAAGCAGAATGGCCCACCCAGGTCCAGCGACGAAGACTACCTCTACGGCCGATTCGCCTATCCTGAAGCCAGAGTATCCGCCGGACGTGGGCTGCTACGACTTGCCACCTCAGCCATCGACATTTCCGACGGTTTGCTTGCAGATCTTGGCCACATCGCCGATAGCAGCAACACGGGAGCGCTGGTTTACAGCCACCGTATTCCCCTTTCAGGGCAACTACTGGCCCATGTTGCCGGCAGGGAGGCCCTTGATTATGCACTATCCGGCGGCGATGACTATGAACTCTGCTTTACCGCCCCTGAAGGTCAGCGCTCAGCCATCGAACAGGTGGCGCAGGACAGCGGTGTGACCATGACCAGGATCGGCAAGATAGTGGCCGGCAGACAGATCACCTGCGTCGACGACTCGGGTAACGAGGTGATTGCTGCCGCTCGTGGATACCATCACTTCTAGTCCAGGGTCAATGCCATGCAGAGCGAATTGCCGCCGCTAAGCCGTAAAGTCTGGACCAGACCGGACTACCTGCTGGCATTTGGGTTCGGTGCCGGCCTGTCGCCAAAAGCCCCTGGTACGATGGGAACGCTCGTCGGCGTTCTCATCTACCTGCTCATCAGAGAATTGGCCCTACCCCTCTATCTACTCTTCGTGGCAGCCTGCTTCATCCTGGCGGTGTACCTGTGTGAACGGGTATCGAAGGATATGGACGAAGCCGACCCAGGTGGCATCGTCTTGGATGAGATGGTGGGTTATTGGATCGTCATGATCGCTGCGCCGGCGGCATGGTATTGGATCCTGATCGGCTTTCTGCTCTTCCGTGTCGCCGATATCTACAAGCCCTGGCCCATCGTCTGGCTGGACAAGAATGTGAACGGAGGTCTGGGTATCATGTTGGACGATGTGGCCGCCGCTGTCATGGCCTGGGTTTGCCTTAACCTGATCAATGCTGGTCTAATGACGTGGTGGAGTACCGGGTGAAGACTATGTACAGCATTCGATTTACAGACTCAGCCAGTCGTTGCCGGATGACCTGTCTGGCAGCATGCCTGATGGTGATGAATCTGGTGCTGGCTGAATCAGTCGATATCGAGGTGGTGGGACTGCTAAAAAATGCGGCTGTAGTGGGTATCAACGGCCAACAGCGTGTGCTCAAGGTGGGTCAAACATCGCCGGAGGGGGTGCTTCTGGTCAGTGCGGACAGTGAAAAAGCGGTTGTCAGCCTGGATGGTGAATCCCGAACCATTTACTTAAGCAGGAAAATCGCCACCAGCTTCAAAAAGCCAAAGGAAGTGTCGGTTTCCATTCAACGCAACGATGTAGGTCAATTCGTGGTGGGCGGGACTATCAACGGTAGCCCGGTTCGGCTGTTGGTGGATACCGGTGCCAATATCGTGGCCATCAGTGGCGTTGAAGCCAAGCGGTTGGGCTTGGACTTTGAATCAGGGAGAAAGCTGCAGGCAACAACGGCGGCCGGTGTGGTCGCCTCCTATGAGGTGGTGCTCGACAGCGTCCAGGTCGGTGCCATCAAGGTGGATAACGTGGCAGCCGTCGTTCTGCCGGGCGATCATCCAACGGATATTCTGCTCGGCATGAGTTTTCTGGATCGGGTGGTGATACGAGAGGAAAAGGGCGTACTTTTGTTGATCAGCAAGATTTAGGCCTTGTCGGCTGGGGCTGGACCTGGCGCGTTCATCGCGTTTGTATCGTTGCCATCCATCTCTTGCTAAAATCCCGATAGTGAATCAAGCAAGGTACTCTTTGTGACTGTTGGTTATGTGGCTTCAGCCGAGCTACCCACTCCATGGGGTACATTTACCCTGCACGGATTTGAGGATTCAGATACCGGTAAAGAGCATATCGCCTTGACCTATGGCAACGTCGCGTCGGCAAGCCCGGTATTGGCGAGGGTGCATTCGGAGTGTCTCACCGGAGACTCTCTGTTCAGCATGAGATGTGACTGTGGCTCCCAACTTGAAGCCGCCCTGGAAAAAATCGCCAAGGAGAAAAGGGGTGTCTTGCTGTATCTTCGCCAGGAGGGAAGGGGTATCGGATTGATCAACAAGGTCAGGGCCTACCATCTGCAGGATGCAGGGGCAGATACCGTGGAAGCCAATGAGCAATTGGGATTCGATGCAGACTTAAGGGACTACAGCATGTGTAAGAACATGTTTGCACACCTGCAGGTGAGCGACCTGCGGCTCATGACCAACAATCCTGTTAAGGTGCAAGCGCTGACGAAACTGGGTCTCAATATCGTCGACAGAATACCCCTGCACACCGGTATCAACTCCCACAATGCCAAATATCTGGCTACCAAGGCAGGCAAGCTGGGTCACTTGATGGGCAAGGGCGAAAAATGATCGGACGGTCCGCGCCCGGCGGTCCGCGGCAGGCGACCCGCGAAGACTAACGGCTAACGACCAACCGCAGTCAATAGACCGAGAGATTCCAGTCGCTTGTGGATGGAAGCGGCAATTCCCCGTTCATCAAGCCCACAGTCAGCCAACATCCTTTCCTGCCTGTCATGCTGCACGAAATGATCGTCTATACCGAGATTGAGAATGGGAATTGCCAGCGCACTCTCTGCCAGATACTCATTGACACCGGACCCAGCCCCGCCTTTGACCGAATTCTCCTCAACGGTGACCAGCATGCGGTGTCTTTCGGCCATTTGAGCGATCAGTGTTTCATCCAGCGGCTTGACGAAGCGCATGTCCACCACGGTTGCGTTCAGACTGTCTGCCGCCGCCAGGGCCGGTTCCAGCATGGAGCCGAACGCAAGGATGGCAACCTGAGAACCTTCGCGTCTTACCACTCCTTTGCCGATAGCAAGAGCCGCCATCGATGGTTCCACCGGTTTGCCCGGTCCTGCCCCGCGCGGATATCTAACAGCTGCGGGACCATCGTGGCAATAGCCGGTATAGAGCATTTGTCGGTTTTCGTTCTCATCGGATGGCGCCATTATTACCAGATTGGGGATGCATCGTAAAAACGAGAGATCGAAACTGCCTGAGTGTGTTGGTCCATCTTCCAACAGACCGGCTCTGTCGATAGCGAGCAGAACATCCAGCTTCTGGATGGAGACATCGTGAATCAGTTGGTCGTATGCACGTTGCAGGAACGTGGAGTAGATGGCCACAACCGGTTTTGCACCCTCACAAGCCAGCCCGGCTGCAAACGTGACAGCATGTTGCTCGGCAATGGCTACATCGTAGTATCGCTCCGGAAACTGCTCGGCAAATCTTGTCAGGTCGGAACCTTCCTGCATGGCCGGAGTAATGGCAACCAACTTGGGATCCAGTGCCGCCATATCACAGATCCAGTCCGCAAAGACACTGGAGTAGCTGGTTTTCTTGGCGGGCGGGTGGGCCGGTCTCAATCCCCTGCTTGGCTCGATCTTGGATAGACTGTGCGATCCTTCCGGGGCCAGTTCCGCCGGGCGGTATCCCTGACCCTTCTGGGTAACCAGATGCACGAACTGCGGACCCTTCAGGTCCTTGATATTGTTGAATACCTGTACCAGGGTCTTGACGTCGTGACCATCGAAGGGGCCCATATAGTTGAACCCCAATTCGTCGAAGAGGGTGCCAGGCACAACCATGCCCTTCATGTGCTCCTCTGTCCTTCGAGCCAGTTCCCAGGCTTTCGGGATTCGGCTTAAGATCTGGCGACTGCCTTCGCGCCAGGTCAGATACAGTCTGCTGGCCAGGATACGTGCGAAATACTTGGCCAGGCCACCTGCGCTGCGGGAGATGGACATGGCATTATCGTTGAGGATGACCAACAGGTCAGCTTCCGTGTCGGTAACGTGGTTCAAGGCTTCAAAGGCCATTCCTGCCGTCATGGCACCGTCACCGACAATCGCCACAGTCTTCCTGTCATCACCATTCATGCCGGCTGCTGTCGCCATGCCTAAGGCAGCACTGATGGCGGTGGAGGAGTGACCCACGCCGAACGTGTCATAGATGCTCTCGCCTCTGGATGGAAACGGTGCAATGCCATCTTTCTGCCGCAGGGTATGCATTCGCTTTCTTCGTTCGGTGAGGATTTTATGGGGATAGGTCTGGTGTCCCACATCCCAGACCAGGCGATCGTCGGGCGTATTGAAGACATAGTGTAGGGCAACTGTCAGCTCGATCACTCCCAGGCCCGCGCCGAAATGCCCACCTGTCTGACCGACCGTGTACAGCAGGAAGTGCCTCAGTTCCTCACATAGCTGCTCGAGCTGATTGTCTTCGAATTCCCTGAGATCGGCGGGCGTGTCAACCCGGTCGAGCAGCGGAGTATCCGGTCGAATTAGTGGAATCTCTTCAAACATCTGCAATTTCGCGGGCTGGCGGCGACTGAAGCGGTGATTTTACACCATCGATAAAGATGGTACTTGACTTATCCATCCCAAAACGCAACTTGGACAGGATTATTTCTGTGTTGGATTTCAAGAGGAACGGTTAACGACAAGATCTGCCAATGACCGCAACTGGTCTGCTGCCGGGCCGAACGATTGCAGAGACGAGATCGACGCCTGATGTAGCTGTTGCAGATTGTCCTTGGCGCCCTGTAATCCGTGCAACGACACGTACGTTGACTTGTCAAGGCTGCTGTCCGCTCCCTGCGTCTTACCCATGATCTCCTCACTGCCTTCTACGTCGAGAATGTCGTCCTTAATCTGGAATGCAAGACCGATACTGTCTGCATACCAGTCCAGTTGATCCAGCTGCTGATCGGAATAGCTGCAGCAGAGGGCTGCCAATCTTACGCTGGCCCTGATCAAGGCACCTGTCTTGCACAGATGCATCGTCTTGAGGGTATCGGCATCGATCTGCACCCCCATCGATTCGAGATCGATCATCTGCCCCGCCACCATCCCCTCGGCCCCGCTGGCTCTGGCCAGTTCCCGGATCATCAGCAAGACGATATCGGCCGGGTGGTCAGCGCTGCTGAGCAGTTCGAACGCCATAGCCTGCAGGGCATCGCCCGCGAGGATAGCGGTGGCTTCATCGAAAGCAACGTGGGTGGTCGGTTTTCCCCTGCGCAAATCGTCATCATCCATACAGGGCAGGTCGTCGTGGATAAGGGAGTAAGTGTGGATCAACTCGACTGCACAGGCGGCAGCGTCAACGCTGCTCGAGTCACCGCCCAGGGCGTCGGCCGTGGCGTATGCCAGAATCGGACGAATTCTCTTGCCGCCGTTGAACAAGCTGTAGCTGATCGCCTGCTGCAGTCTTTCGGGCGCTTCGCTGGCAGCTAGATGGATCTGCAGTTGTTGCTCGACTCTGCTACGGTATTGAGCCAGGAAGGGGGGTTCGGTGCTCTGCATCGAAAGAGGATTCCGCGCTAGGCATCCATGTCGTCGTCAGGCTCGAAAGGTACTGCTTCCGTTTCCTCGCCTGCCTCGTCATTTTTCTCCATCAGCAGGTGTATCTTTTGTTCGGCCTGCTTCAGGGCCCGCTGACACTCACGCGTCAGTTTTATCCCTTTTTCAAATGCCTTGAGGGACTCTTCCAGTGAGAGCTCACCATCCTCCATCTGCTCGACCAGTTCCTCCAACTGAGCCAGTGATTCCTCGAACTTGAAATTCTTCTTGCGTGCCATCTGATGTTCGCTTAGTTGATCATGTCCGCAAACAATACTGATGTGTCCAACCCAGGTCAAATGGCTCCGTCTCTCAGGCATTCCAATCCCGGCTGAACTTTCAGAGATGATTCAGAGAGCGCACCTGGCACGATATTCGCTGTGAGCGGTTTGACTTGAAAGGTCCCGTGCATTGAAAAGTGGGAATTCAATCCGATGCGGTCGAACGCCAGATTCAATGTTCGCTACAAAACCGGAAGGATTCGTTAGAAGGCATCGAGGAATCTGCAAAGGAGGTCAGGTGCCTGTGGTTTCGCTCTTCAGTGTCACGCACGCGTGCGTGAGTAGGCGTTAATTGACCGCCGCCAACTTCCCGCTGCTCTCGGGAGCGAAGAAGTTCTGCAGCAGATCGAGCATCTCGTCGTTGATATGACAGTTGACGAATTTCCCCTGCCGCTCTACCTCTATGAGGTCAGCGTTCACCAACTCTTTTACATGGTGTGAAACGGTTGGTGCTCGGATCTGAAGCGAGGACATGACATCAGCGATCAGGCAGCCATCGCACTGCTGATTCAGTTCAGCTTGATGTCGTTTGAGGATCTCTACGTAGATGATGAGACGATTTGGATTGGACAGTGCTTTGAACGCTTTAGCCATCATCTTGGCATCTATTCGTTGATTCACGTTCGGCAACTCCTGCATCGAATTTTGTAGAGTTTGGCGAGTGAGTGACTATGCCTATGCAATACCCCAAGGTCAATATGGGAAAGATTATTTATCAGGGTTTTTTGCCAGCCGAGATCGTCGCCAGTTGGATTTGGGCAGAACTGCCCCGGCCAGGCACTCTTCTCCGGTCGGATATAATTTCGATAGTTGCCAAATTATAGTAATGTACGCAGGTGAAGAACCTGCCTTTGTTTTGTGATGCAATCCGGCAGGGGCCAGCCCGGCACAACGCTGTCGTTAGCACATGGGCCGGGCTGCAACCTGGTTTGAGCAATGCGTGACATGGTACGCTTGAAATATTGACGGGTATTTCATAGTTTGATCACATCACACTTGCCCCGGCAGAGTGATGCTGGAGGATATACTGGATCTCCGGGAAGAGATAAACGGGAGTAGCATTGGCAACAATCACTCGAGACGGGGTGAAGATTTACTATGAGGATCACGGCAGCGGCGTGGCCATTCTTCTGACCCATGGCTATGGTGCCACATCCAAAATGTGGACTGGACAGATCGAACCACTGACCGAGAAATACCGGCTGATAAGCTGGGACATGCGCGGTCACGGCCAGTCGGACAGCCCTGCGGATGACAGCTCTTATTCAGAAGCACATTGCATCGATGATATGGCAGCCATTCTGGATGCGTGTGACGTTTCGTCTGCCGTCATCGGCGGACTGTCGTTGGGGGGTTACATGTCCCTGGCGTTCAACCTGAAATATCGACATCGTGTACACGGGCTCATGTTGTTCGATACCGGGCCTGGCTATAAGAATGACCAGGCGCGTGCAAGCTGGAATGACATGGCCAGGAAACGGGCCGAAGTCATCGACGCAAAAGGGCTGGCTTCCCTCGGAAGCAGTGACGAAGTGCGCGTCAGCAGTCACACGTCGGCGGCAGGTCTGGCTGGTGCTGCGCGCGGTATGCTAACCCAGGTGGATGACAGGATAATCCAGTCTCTGCCGGAGATAACGGTGCCGGCCCTGGTGCTGGTAGGGGCTGATGACAAGCAATTCCTCGGCGCCACCGACTACATGGCCATCAAGATTCCGGGTGCCAGTAAGGAGATCATCCCGAATGCGGGACACGCCGTTAACATCATACAGCCGGAATTGTTCAACAGCGCCGTACTCAGCTTTCTTGGCGGGATGGATCTGTGACTCAATCGGTTGTGGTTGCCGCCGCCCAGATCGCGCCGATATTTCTCGATCGAGATGCTACTCTGGACAAGATCTGTCACTATGCCCAGATGGCTGCTCAGCAGGGCTGCAAGCTGGTGGTCTTCCCGGAAACCGTGCTACCGGGCTATCCCTATTGGACCTTGACCCACGATCCTTTGAGTCACCTGGGCAGGTTCAACCGGCGCCTTTACAAACAAGCCGTCGAGATTCCAAGTCCGTGTACCGACAAGCTTTGCGAAACAGCGAAGAAGACAAACTGCTTTCTCGTGGTGGGTCTGAACGAAAGGGAAGGGGGCACCCTTTACAATTCACAACTGTTCATCAGTGATGAGGGACGTATTCTAGGGTGCAGGAGAAAGCTGGTGCCGACCAGCCAGGAGAGGATGGTATGGGGCCGTGGCGATGGATCGGATCTGCCTGTCTACGACACCTGCATAGGCGTGCTTGGGGGGTTGATCTGTTACGAGCACTCCAATGCCCTGTTTCGCTATGCGGTACAGGCCCAGGGCGAGCAGATACACATCGCCAGCTGGCCCGGCGGAATGCCGTTCATCAATGCCATTATGGACGCGGCAGTTCGTCACTATGCGTTTGAATCCCAGTGCTTTGTAATCAGCGTGACTTCACTGCTGAGCGAGGAGATACTCGAGCACCTTGCCGATGGCAGCGGCGTAGAACGACTGAACAAGGGGGGCGGGTATTCTCTAATCGTCGACCCAAGGGGCAAGTATCTGGCAGGTCCTGAACTGGAAGAGGAAGGTCTGATCACTGCCGAGCTGGATCTGGATGAGATTGCGGATGCCAAGATGATCGTCGACTCATCCGGCCACTATGCCAGACCGGACGTCGTGCAACTGCACGTCAACAGAAAAAAGCAGGCGCCTTTGGTGGATGACTAGCAGCCGTCGGACTCTGTGCTAAAGTCGACGCGCTCAGACTCAAGGTGGGAGGTGCAATGCAACTCACCCCAGCAGCATCAGAGATCGCTCTCTTCGACAAGTTGAGCGCCGAGGAGGCCACCAAGCTTCTCGTCAAGGACAAGGTGCAAGACGTAGATCCCGGTGAAATCCTCAATTGTGCAAGGTGTGGCAACAGGATCACGGCAAAGGGATTTGAGGCCAGCGTCAACGGTTCCCACATCCACACCTGCACCAATCCAGCAGAGATCACTTACCGCATTGGCTGTTTCAGCGGAGCGTGGGGATGTAGATTATCGGGGCAGGATAGCATCGAACATACCTGGTTCCCCGGGTACAGTTGGCGCATAAGCAACTGTTCATCCTGCAACGAACACCTCGGCTGGGCATTTAGCGACGGGACGGACCGCTTTTATGGGCTGATTCTCGCCAGGCTGGTCGCCGCTCCCGATTCATCCTGAAAGAACGGATCACCATGACAGCCAAAACAGATGATCTGAACATCACACAGATAAAGCCGCTGCTGTCCCCGGCAGTCCTGTATGACGAATTGCCCCTAACTGACGCGGCTGCTCGCGTCGTGGCCGAGAGCCGTCAGGCGGTGAAGGCTATTCTTGCCGGCAACGATTCACGCCTGTTGGCAGTGGTTGGTCCCTGCTCGGTGCACGATGCCGACGCGGCCTGTGAATATGCCCGTAAGCTGCAACCGGTCGCCGCCGAACTAGCCGCCAGCCTTTTCCTGGTGATGCGCATCTATTTTGAGAAGCCGCGTACCGTTATCGGCTGGAAGGGATTGATCAACGATCCCGATCTGGACGAGAGCTACCAGATAAACAAGGGACTGCGCATTGCCCGCAAGTTGCTGCTGGATGTGACCGAACTGGGCCTTCCGTCCGGATCTGAATTTCTCGATACCACCTTCGGTCAGTTCTATGCGGATCTGGTTAGCTGGGGAGCAATCGGCGCCCGCACCGTGGAGAGTCAGGTTCATAGAGAACTGGCCTCCGGTCTGTCCATGCCGGTGGGAATCAAGAATCGAACCGACGGGAACATTGAGGTGGCAGCGGATGCAATCCTGGCTGTACGGCACAAGCATCTGTTTCCTTCCCTGACGAGGGAGGGAGTACCGGCCATTTTTGAAACTCGTGGCAATGAATCCTGCTGTCTGGTACTGCGCGGCGGTACAGTGGCCGGTCCAAACTACACGTCCGATCAGGTTACCAGGGCCGTTGCTTTACTGCAGAAGAGGGGCTTGCCGACCGGTCTGATGATCGATTGCAGCCACGCTAACAGCGGCAAGGACCCGGCCCGGCAACCGCTGGTCGCCGACGACATCGCCAGACAGATCGAAGCCGGTCAGCATGCAATCCGCGGGGTGATGATAGAGAGCCACCTGTTGGCCGGGCGTCAGGATTACGACACCGATCGGCCGCTGACCTACGGACAGAGCATTACCGATGGTTGCCTCGCCTTCGATGCCACCGTACCGGTATTGGAGCGGCTGGCACAGGCTGTAGAGAGCCGGCGTACTTCCCTTTGACATTGCCAATATTGCCCAAGGCCCGCGGGTGCAACGGCAGCGAGTCGACTCCGACGTCGGCTCCTATGCGTGAATCAGGAGAAATCACCTACAGCAGAGGATTGCGTGTGGAGAGGAGTGGGAAACGGCTGAAGTCCCTGTCTGCGGTAAAGAATTCTGTGACTCCATGAGCCTGACAAATTGCCGAGATACGCGCATCATGCACCATGGGTCCTTTGATCTGCCCTTGAGTGAGGCCTGCCTTTAGGAGATCCCAGTGATCCTGGGATTCACCAATTACGACGACGGATGGTGAGGACAGCCATGTCTCAACTTGCTCGATGGCCTGCCGAGTTGTTGAAGGGGGATTGTATATCCTGGGGTGTGACACTACGGCAAGAAATTCGTGGATGCAGGGCCACGGGATTCCCCAAGTCGTTCGTCCTTCAGCAAGTTCCAGGATCGTCTGCTTGGCGGTCAGGTGCCAGTCAGCATCGACGCGGTGAGCATAGACCAGAATGTTGGAATCGACTGCGATCAACGCCCACGGTCCTCATAGGCGGCCTCGCGAATCTCCATCCAGGTACTATCTTGGAATTCCGATTGTAGCCCCTTACCTTGCACGCTCTTGTCCGCCAGGCGATATGGTTTGCGCGTTTTGGCCTCATCGAGCTTCAATCTTATTCCTTGTTCAATGATTGCGCGAAGTGTCGTTCCCTGTTTTGAAGCCAGTGCTTTCGCTTGCTTTGCCAGATCATCGTTTATGTCCAAGGTTGTTTTCATGGTAATCACACTCTTTGGCATGCAATATATGGGTACCCATATTGATGGGTACGGGGCACTGTAGCATAGTTTCCTCTGCAGCACCATTTCTGACTGGCAGGGATGTTATTCTGGCCGCACCCTTGAGTTGAGAAAGTGTTCAGTGATGGGCAATACTCGTTGAGGCATCCGCGAATGCAGAGGGAAACATGAAGCTTTACGTTCGCCTGACAGTCTGGATTTGCGCGTGTACCTTTCTGGCGTGCTGCAGTGGCGTGGGCAGGTCAAGGTTGCAGGCAGATGGTGCCAGTCCAATAAGCAACCCGCTCGGGGCGTCCAGCCAGTTTCTGCGTAGCTTGAGCGGCAGTCTGTGCTCCCATGATCCAACCCTGCAGATTGAAAACGGAATCTGGTACCAGTTCCAGACGGGACCGGGAATTCGGCGGAAAATATCCCGCGATGGAGGGACGTCGTGGGAGCCTGACGCTTCTGTTTTTGGCGGCAAGCTGAGTTGGTGGGAGGACTATGTGCCAGACCAGGTCGGCTACGATGTGTGGGCACCCGATGTCGAGGCATTTGACGGTCGCGTCTGGCTGTATTACGCCATCTCTACATTCGGCTCTCGGGTCTCTGCCATCGGTCTGGTGTCGGCATCGAGTCTGGCCGACGCTGACTGGCGCGACGAAGGGGTCGTGATGAAGTCCGATGCGGGCCTCAGTTACAACGCCATCGACCCGCATCTCTTTATCGATGTCGACGGTACGCCCTGGTTGGCATTTGGATCCTGGTGGACCGGCATCAAACTGACGCGGCTCGACAGGCCAACCATGAAACCAGTCGGGGACATCATCGCATTGGCAACACGCGATGGTGGTATCGAAGCGCCATCACTGCTGTACCACGACGGTTCCTATTTTCTGTTTGTATCTGTCGGTCGCTGTTGTGCTGGGGTCAAGAGCACCTATCAAATTCGCTATGGTCGTGCCGCGAACCTGATGGGACCCTATCTCGACAAGCGCGGCATGGCCATGACGGATGGCGGCGGATCATTGCTCTGGGGCGGTGACGATCGCTGGATTGGACCGGGCGGCCAGGATATCCACGCGGGCGGTATCCTGAGCTTGCATGCCTATGATGCCATGTATGATGGCAAGCCCACGTTGGGCATTACCGCGCTGCAGTGGGATATAGAAGGATGGCCTTTTCTATAACGCGTCCCGGCTGAGCGGGCGCTCTGAATTCGCGTCGGCCCTAAGGCGTATACCAGATCGGCGAGGACCAGGCCCGTTCCTGAATGACAGTCGGGAAGTCCTGGCGCGGTGCGTTACCGGTTCTGAGGGCATCCCAAGTCGACCAGCGACAGGTGGGGTTTTCAAGCACACGGGCATAGTAAAATGCGCGCCTGCCCGGATCGAAATCCGGGTCGGTCCAGATGGTCTTGAGCTCCGCCGCACCGACGTCATTGCTGATGTCACACGTCTTGAGATCCACACGAGCCCCGTTGTCAGGGCAACGGCGAGTGGTCGCGTCCACTTGCAGATCATCGGAGCAAGTCACGTCGTATACCATCTCCGCGGTCTCGCCATCCTGCCACCAACCTTTGATGATCTGAACTCTCTGCAAAGGCGCACCCATCTGATCGCGCAACGCCCAGACGAGAAAGCTCGGCGCCTTGTCGTCGTCATGACGAGCGAGATCGCCACCCATGGTCACGCCGTCTCGATACGCCTTGGCGACCAGGTCGCGGTCATCGACGTCCAGCGTAGCGAGTCCGGGTCCTCCGAAGAATCGCACACGAATGCGGGTGCCCGATGTGGCGAACGTCTCCTTGCGACGCATCGCGTCGAAAATCGAATCCCGCGTATTCTCTTCGGCCCAAACAGCGGCCAAACCGGATGCGCCGTTGGTCATCGACGCCCCAGGCGCAAAGCGGCGACCACTGCCATCATCCACAGCAGCGATGGCCTGGTTGCCACCTTCGTTAGCTTCACGCGACGCCATGCCCCTCGGCACCGACCCTCGCTGCAGAGGAGTTTCCTGCATGAGCCCGCCCGCCCCCCAAAAGTCTTCTTCATCGAAGGATCCGGCCGACACGTGTGTATCGCTGGAGCCTATCAAGCCGAGCTTGTAGGGGTTCCCCACACCACCCGCTTCCATCTTGAGACCGCGTCGAAACGCGTCTCTGACATAGCTGCCGGCAGGTTCGCTGAGAATCATAGTGGATACCCGATAGGGCATGATTTCGAAATTCCCCCATTCGTCATTGGGCGACAGAGCGGGATGCGTCTCGGAGGTCCCCTTTGTCTGCGTCACTTCCACCAGGGGTTCGTTACGGCTGCGCTTAGACACGTAGGCTGTGTCGATTGGGTCGCCATCGAAGTAGGTGAACTCAAACATCCGCCCCCCTGAGCCATTTGAGTTGTGGGGGATGGCGAGCGCATCGATTCCGCCTGCCCGCCATTCGTCCATCTTTGCCCAGAGATCCTCGGGGTTGTAGGAATCAAGACGGGAAAAGGGCGCCACCGGTGCACGTGCACCACGAAACACGACGTTGCGGTGCAGATTGTTATAGATCTCCCCCCTGCCCGCGGAAGTATATTCATAGGCGATAAACGCGGTAAACGTCCCCGGGCCATTATGCCGGTTTGCCGCTGCCACAATTTCGCTCCACGCCGAGCGAACCACATCCATATTAAGGTGCTGGCGCACACCCGGGTCGCTCCCCTTGATGAACCGAACGTACGGCTGCAACGCGGCAAATATTCCCTGCCGTTCGGCAACGGTTTTAGCATCGCGAACGGTCTGCGCGGCAGGATGGTCATACGCCGGTGACCCCTCGTCCATCATCGATCGCAGCATACCGAGGTAATTTGCGTGATCGGCGACCCCTTGAAAGTCCAACGGCCGATCGAGCTTCAATTCAAAACCGGCAGGATGCTTGATGGCCTTTCCTTTAGCAAACTCGTAAGCAGCATCCGGATCGGTACGCGTCCCGAAGACGAACGCATCATAGGAGTAGGAAGTATGCACATGCAAATCCCCAAAATAGGCCTGGCGCTCAGCGGCAGTCCTCTTGGACATCTTCCCCCGCGAATCGGAAACCGCGCCAGGCTGCACAACAGATGCCGCCCCTTCACTCGCCTTATCGGGGACCTCTTCAGAACACCCCAAAAGCAAACTCACACCCAGGACCAGCGTTAGATAAATCCGCATGACGACTTTCCTTGATCGACGAAGAAGGAGCTTTGACAGTAGAGGATAAGTAAAACCAAGCACGTTTTTCAACAAGTTTGCAGAAATCCTGAATCAGATCACACTTCAGAGAACGGATTCGTACGGATACTTAGTGGCTCGATGTAATTCTCTGTTGCGACAAACAGGAAGTAATAGATGAGTAACTTACGTGTATATAGTGTTCGTATCTGCAAGTCCCTGAGACATGGGATGGGGGTATTGCTTACGTTACTTGCCTTGGGCCATCCCTGGCCCAAGACACCTGGATCACGGCTCCGCCATCCATGGCTCCACCGCGCTCCGAAGGCACTCCAGCAATACCCCCATCCCATGTCTCAACCAACTGCAGGTGTGGTAGGTACCGGGAAACTGATTTGGCACGTCTGTGCTGTGCTCAATAGATCCTCTCAGACCCTTTGGCACTTACTAAGAATTCTGATTCCTTCAAGGTACCTTCTTGGGGCGCTCAGCAGAAGGGGTGGGGTCTCCTTTTCGTAGCGATCAGGCGCAGCGCCGAGCGCGTGGAGGGAGACCCAAGGGGGCTCCCGACCAAGTAAGAGTAGCTGGGAGAGCCGCGGCGCCGCGAAGGAAAGGAGACCCCACCCCTTCTGCGAAACAGCTCTGATCAGATCTAAAGAAACTCTAATTAGAGCCTGACCCGCATCGTGCCCCCTTTTTCTCAAGAGTGAACCTTGAAGCGTGGTCCCAGATATAGCATGAATAGCATAAGACTAGTGTATACAGCCACCGCAACCGCATATGGAAGCACCGGCTCTATCTGGTACAAGGCGCCGCCTAACAGGGGACCGATGGTAAATCCCAGTGGGCCGCAGGACCCGGCAACTCCGGCAACGGCGCCTTGCTCTTCGGCTGATACTGCCAGCGATGCACCTGCCATGAATCCGGGGCCGGCCAGGCCCATGCCGAAGCCAAGAATCATCATGGCGATTGTCAGCATCAGCTGCGAATCGAAAATGGCCATCAGCGCAAAGGCGATGGTGAGAAGGGGCATGGCCAGCTTGAGCAAGGTAAAGGGAGCCAGATCCATGCGCTGTACGATGAAGCCCTGAGCGAAGAGTGAGCATCCGGCCGACAGCATCATGGCGATGCCCAGGGTTCGGGCTGTCTCGGCAGCCGAGAGGCCGAGGGCGTCCTGGAAGCGAAAGCCCATGGTTTGCTGGACCAGGGCGAATCCCATGAACATCAGGACGCCGACAATGATGAAGGGGAGTATGCGTCCGTCGGTATACTTCATGCGAGAAGGTCGTCGGCCGGCCAGAACCTGACGAGGGGCTTCCGGCAGGAAGCGTGCCACGAAGAGAACATTAAGCAGGGCCAGGCCCGACATGATCCAGAGAGGCGTCAATAGGGAAATTACAGCAAGTCCTGCCATTGCCGGGCCCAGAATTGCGCCAATGTTGTTGGCTGCACCGGCCGCCCCCATACCTTTGGTTCTTGTGGCCACGTCGGTAATATCGGCCATATAGGCTGTGGATGACGGCATGGCGGCCGCCATTGCAGCGGCGTGCAGGATGCGAGCGACGAGCAAGGTCAAGAATAGTGGCATGCCTACCAACATGCCGGAGAGTCCGGCGGTCAACACTGAGTTGAATAGCACGGTACCGGCGGTGAAGCCAAACAGGCCGATGACCATCACCCGTTTGCGCCCCCAGGTATCGCTGATGCGGCCCCAGGTTGGCGCACACAGGAATACCGTCATGGCCGATGCAGCGATGATGCTGGTGATCTGCAATTCGTTCAGGCCCATCTCGCGGCCCAACGGTGCCAGTATGGGGAAGAGCACAGAAAAGCCCATACCCACAATCACAAGTGAAGCCAGTAGTGTTCTGCGCGCATGGCTCAGCGGAAAATCCTGCACATCGATCCTGTTCGAAGAAGAAATTGGCGAGGGTTGGAAAAAGCCGGCAAGTTTACCGCATTAGCGTCGTGAGTGTGTCCGAAAAACTATCTCCCCTTAGTTTTCTTCGTGGCCACAGCCAGCAGCGGGTCATCGGGCCACGGGTGTTTTGGGTAGCGACCCTTCATTTCCCGTTTCACCTCGTGATAGGAAGTACGCCAGAAACCGGCCAGGTCCTGGGTCACCTGCAGGGGTCTCCCCGCAGGCGATAGAAGATGCACGCTCAGCGGGACCTTGTCGTTAGCGACTCTTGGGGATTCCTCGCAACCGAACATCTCCTGCAGCTTTACGGCGAGAACGGGGGGTGAACGCGTATAGTCGATAGCGATGTTGGAGCCTGAGGGCACTTGCAGTTTTTCCGGAACGAGTTTGTCGAGCAGTTCTCTCTTGTCCCATGGCAGCATCGCAGCGAGGGCCTTCTTCAGGTCCAGTCTCTTGAAATCCGCTGGCTTGCTGACGTTATCCAGATAGCTTCCTAACCATTGAGCTAAGGTGGCCAACAACCCATCATCGCTGACATCCGGCCAGGATGTATCTTCGCTGACCGACTTTACCAATAGGACCCTTGCCTGCCACTGAAGAAGCGTTGGCGACCATGGCAATAGGGAGAGACCTTGCGCTTCGATATGTTCCAGTAACGTTCTGCGTTTCGCGTCGGCTGGAACCTTGTCCAGTTTCTGTCTTTGCACCACCAGAGCACCAATCACTTTGCGCTGCTCCGCCACGAACCGGTTCGATTTCTTCTCCCAATCGGCGACTGTCTCTACCGTCAATAGACTACTCAGCCAGGTGTCGAACAGTGTTGGATCCAGCTCGGCTGCTGACCGTATCTTGTCTCCTTTGCTGCGAGCAACCCCGCCGACTTCTGCTACGGCCAGCCAGGGCGCTCGAGCAAGAGAGTGCTGCACGGCCAGGGCGGCACTCCTGCCGTTGGCCAATTGAAAACCGCTGGAGTGACGTCGCCTGGCAATTCGATCCGGGTAGGCGCAGGCCAGGAGATAACCGGTAGCCTGTTCTTGTGACAATGAGGCATTGCCGGCTGTTGGTAGATTGAGCCATCTGATTTGCTCGGCAAATTGTCGTGCCAGCTGATTGGTACGACGCTGCCAACCTCGATACTTGCTTGGACAGGATACTTCCCCTGATAAAATGGCGATCGGATAGGTGATGTCCGGGTTCTCCTGACCGAATGGGTCACGATCCGAAAGAACCGCCGCCAGAAGGGATGCTAATTCGGTCTCGCCAACGTCGACCGCGCAGATCAGCAGATGCGCCAGTCGCGGATGAACGGCAAGCGCCGTCATCGCCTCGCCGTGAGGCGTCAATGTCAGATTGTCTGCTGTGCTCTCGATGGCACCCAGTGCCGTCAGGAGTTCGATTGCCTGAGACCAGGGACCGGCAGGTGGCGGGTCCATCCAGGAGAGTTCTGCAGGATCATCGACACCCCATTGCAGCAGTTGCAGGGCCAGTGGGGCCAGATCAGCACTCAGTATTTCCGCCGTGGCGTGGGGAGCCAGTTGCTCTTGCTGACTGGCGGACCAGAGGCGATAACAGCGACCCGGGCGTAATCTGCCGGCGCGCCCCATACGTTGAATGCTCGACGCCTTGGACACCTTCCCGGTCTGCAAACGGGTCATCCCGGTCGCGGGATCGAATACGGGTTCCCGCACCAGCCCTGAATCCACCACGACGTCGATGCCTTCTATGGTCAGACTGGTTTCAGCAACATTGGTGGCAATGACCACCTTTCTTTCACCCCGTGCTGACTGCTCGGGTAACAGGGGTGCGATCGCCATTTGTTGCTCTTCGATGGAAAGGTTGCCGTAAAGGGGGTACAGGTGCACACCGTGCAGTTTACTCGTTGCGAGCCAGTCAGTGAGTGCATCCGTTGTTCGAATGATCTCGCCCTGACCGGGCAGGAATACAAGGATACTGCTGTCCGGGTTTTCCTGCAGCGCCTTAGTGATCGTGGCCATCGACCGGTCCGTGATCCTTTCCCTCGGTTGGCTGGCCCGGCCGTAAAGCACCTCGATGGGGTATTGTTTTCCGTCGCTGGAGACGATGGGTGCGTCGTCCAGCAGGGCGGCCACCTTAGTGCTGTCGAGGGTCGCAGACATGACCAGGATCTTTAGCTCATTGTCAGGGCCACGGAAAAGCGAACGTCCCTTCAGGCATAAACTCAAGGCCAGATCCGAATCCAGGCTGCGTTCATGGAACTCATCGAAGATGACGAGACCGACGTCTTCCAGGGAAGGGTCATCCTGTAACATGCGGGTCAGGATGCCTTCGGTGATCACCTCGATTCTGGTGTCTTTGCTAACGTTGGTGTCAAGGCGCATGCGATAGCCAACCGTCTCTCCCGGGGACTCGCCAAGCAGGCTGGCCAGTCGGTAGGCTGCAGATCTGGCGGCAATGCGTCGCGGTTCCAGCATCAGCGTCTTCTTGCCGGTAAGCCAGGTCTCGTCTTTAAGGGCAAGAGGCACCAGGGTGGTTTTTCCGGCGCCTGGAGGCGCTTGCAGGATGACTTCATTTCCTGCAGAGAGGCACGCTCTCAGTTCGTCCAGTACATCTTCAACCGGGAGCACAGTGCCTTGTGTCAGATCTGTAAAGGACATGCGGGCTACTGTGCTAAAGCAACTCCTCGGCGAAAAAGCGCAGCGTGTCTTCGTCGCCGCTGCCGATATTCAACATGGTCACCGGGCTGTCATTCCAGGCGGCAAGTCGATCGCGGATGCGCTCTTTCGAGCCACACAGCGAAATCTCATCGGCAAGTTCATCCGGCACGGCGGCGATGGCCTGATCACGTCGACCGGATAAGAACAACTCCTGAATCTTGTCGGCTTCTGCCTCAAACCCCATGCGACCGATGTGATCCTTGTGGACATTGAACGACTTGGCACCCATGCCGCCGACATAAAACCCCACGGTTTGTTTGACCTGCATCAAGGCACGATCCAGATCGTCGTCGATAACGACCGGTACCGATGCGGCGATCTCAAAATCCTGAGTACGCCGCTGCATAGCTTCCTTGTAAACGTCCATCATCCGGTAGGGCGAAATGAACATGGGGATCCACCCATCGCACAGCTCCACACCGAGGGCCACATTCTTGGGTCCCTCTGCGCCCAGATAGAGGGGTATATGTTCCCGCGCCGGATGCAAGATGAGCTTGAGGGGCTTTCCCAGTCCGGTCCCGCCGGGATGTGGCAGCTTGTAGTGATCACCATCGAATGCCACCGGGTCCTTTCGGGAAACAACCTGGCGGAAGATATTCACCCACTCCCGGGTTCGTGCCAGCGGTTTGGGATAGGGTTGCCCATACCACCCCTCGACGACCTGGGGACCGGATACGCCAATGCCAAGGATTAAGCGGCCACCGGAAAGATAATCGAGGGTCACAGCATGCATGGCGGCGCTCGCCGGGGTGCGCGCAGAAATTTGCATTATGGACGTTCCGAGATTGATGCGAGACGTGTGGGCACCAATCCATGCCAGGGGCGTGAAGCAATCGGCACCGTAAATTTCCGGGCACCAGATGGTATCGAAGCCCAGCGCTTCAGCTTCCCGTGCCAGTTCGACGATCTTCGTGCCGCCTGGTGGTCCGAGTGGTCCTACTCCCAATCCCAATTTCATGTGCGCTCTCCACGATTGATGTGCCAGCCAACAGCATACACGCGTGGCCAGCCCGCAGCCACATCTCTGCTTTCACGGGTACCCGGTACGGGGACAGTCGAAATCAAACGAGGCTGCTGTGCCGGTGTGAAAACAAGATGCTTCAGTGACCGACCACCTTCCTGGCCATCATCGCGCCGACTTCAAGGGGGTCGAGTTTGAGGACGTCATACAACACTTGTTCGGTATGCTCACCCAATAAAGGCGGGCGTCGCGTCGGATGTCTGCCTTGCTCCGTTTGAATGATGGGCGTGCCCGTATAACGACGAAAGCCGGCCGTTGGGTGTGAGATCATGGGAAAGAACCCGGAGCTGTTTAGCTCCTCATCGTCGGCCAGCTCATCCCCGGTAGCTACCCTTGAGGCGGGCACCCCCGCATCCCGAAGTATTTTCTCGAGAGCGGCAACTTGAAAACGTTTTGTCCAGGCAGCGAGATGTTCATCGATACGTTCTGCATGCTCCAACCTTGCGGATGTGTGCAACAGCCCTTCGTCTTCCACCCATGTTTCGCCAACTACTTCACGAAGTCGTAACCACTGCTCATCGCACTCCACGGCAATAGCAATCCAGCGATCGTCGTCGGCGCAGAGATAACAACCGTGCGGCGCCATATCGAGGCTGCGGTTACCCAGCGGAGGTAGACTGTCGTCCCGGAAGTACTGCTGCAGAAAGCGATCGCCGATTAGATACGCTGCTGTTTCAACCTGGGCAGACTCGACAAAGCAGCCGCTTCCGTCTTCCTCGCGTCGGAGCAGGGCAGCCAGTAGCGGCACCAACGCCTGTTTCCCGGCAACGTGATCCGGATGATTCAGCATGGTGCCTACAGGATAGGGATCGTCTGGGTGAGCCCACTGGGATGTAACCCCGGAGAACGTCTGCAGATTTGGACCGTAGGTCTGATAGTCTATATAGGGACCCCGTCCGAAACCCTGGCTGCGTAGATAGATAACGTCAGCTCGGATCGCACGTGAAGACGCATAGTCCAGCTGCCAGCTTTGTGCGACCGTACCCCGCATGTTATCCATAATAATGTCGCTCTCCTTTGCCAGTTGGCGCGCCACTTCCACGCCCTCGGGTTGCGACATATCGATGGCCACCGATTTGGCTCCCAGATTGAGCTGATTGAAGGTCGCACTATTGTTCACATCCATGTACCCGTCGATGCCGTTCTGCCTTAAGAAGTCAACGTGCACCAAGGACTCAAGCTTGATCACATCAGCACCGAACCCTGCCAGCAGCGCGGCTGCCTCCGGTACGACTGCACCGAATCCTAATTCCAATACACGAATGCCATCTAACGGTTTTACAGTGTTGAATTGCACATCAACATCCGGCCCGGTAAGGGGCGGCTCTGCCAGAATGGCAGTGACTTCAGCATTGGCCTCTCCCAGAGCGGGAGCAGGTGCGAATGAAGGGTTCAAATCATCCGGTTCTATCCGCACGGGTGGCCTCACCATCTCCATATCCCCAAATTCAGGATCCTGGACCGGGACTAGAATCTGACGGGACTGAACGTGGGCGTCGCCGCGAAACTGCTCAAGGGTGTATACGGGCGTAATGGTAAGACCCAGTCTCTGACCTTCGTGAAACAACTCCTGAACGGTGCGTTTACGCGTGTGCTCACTACACAACAGGTACAGACCGTCGATATTGTCTCTGCGGAACTCGGCTTCGCTGAAGGGGCCGGACACCAGTTCCTCCGGGCTACCCAGGACTTTGACCAATGCCTGCCACTGTCTGGGCGTGCCGGCCAGAGCCCGCACATAGCCGTCGCTGGCCTCGTAGACCGGAAACCCCATGGGGCCGAGGCGTGCCGTCACCGTGCCCTGCCCGCCGGCCTGCATCTCGTACGAATGCAGCGGTCGCGTCCAGGGGGTGACCGCTGCTATGGCTGACTCCTCATAGGGAACTTCATAGTGAACGGATGCACCGCGACGGCGCCCGATTTCAGCCACCAGTGCCAGCACGGCTGCATAGACCCCCGTGCCATCCAGTGCCAGCCATGCTGGTGCATTGCATGGCGGCTGCTGAGGCCAGCCACTGGATGCAAGTCCGCCACTGGCTGCGAATCCAACGATGGACGAGATGCCCAGATGGCGCTTATCGGTAATGGTCACTGTTGCGCTGCCGGAAGATTCGGTGACGGCATCATGGAACGGCGACTCGGTGGTACTCAGTACAACATTCGAGCGCTCACATAAAGCGGTGAGCATCGCCATATCATCACCGTTGTCCGGATTGAGCAGCAGGCTCCTCTTTCCGGTATTTCGCGTGAGAAATGGGATGCTGCTCCGGGTACTGCCTGAGTCCTGACTGCCCGGCACACGCGGATTGCGCTGCCGGGTCAGCGCACCTCCCGGTGGCTCGATGAGGAAAACTTCCGCACCAAACCCAGCCAGGATGAGGCCGGCGTACTCAGTCAATGGATGCCCGACCTCTACCACGCGAAATCCGGAAAGTAAGCTTTTTGACATGTCGTTCTCTTGCGGACCCATTTATTATTGCCGCCATTATGCAACAGCTTCGTGGAAGATGGCTATCCGGCATCGACGCGGGTCGCCCTGGCTGCTAAGTCGGCCCGCACTGTGCGCATTAACGGGTTTCAGCAAGCTGCGCAACAGAAGCGCGCGTTCCCGAACAAGAATTCGCCAGGGATACGCTAACGTCCATGTTAAGGCGTGAAGCCTGCGTGACGTAAATCGTGGCGACACGACTGTCTGATCGTACCATATCCCTTGAGTGAACCCGTTGGCTGTATCAGGTTTTCGCGGCGCGCAGTTGATCGAGGATGTGATCCAATCGCCTCAGCACAGGCACCGTCATCACCAGCAGCACCACCAGCACACTACAGAGGAGGGAAGATCCCGGCAGCAGAAGCTCCATGCCGATCTGATCCGCCACGCCGCCGAGAACCAGCGAGTTCATATTGGCGACAGCGCCGTTGATCATAAACAGCGACATCACTCGACCGCGCACTTCGTTCGGCACGATGCTCTGAATAATGGCGGTCGAGGCGATGCTGGCAGCGGTCCAGGCAATGCCGTTGATCAGATAGGCGAAGCCGGCCACAGGCAGTGATCGTGTCAGCCCGAACAACAGGAAAGAAACTCCAAAGAAGAGCGAACCCAGGATTAGGATCCGTCCCAAGTGCCGGATCTCACCCATATAGGAGAGCGTGAAAGAAGCCGCCAGAGTTCCTACGCCCCAGGTGGATGCCAGCAAGCCATAGCCGGCCGGGTCCAACAACAGGACGTCGCCGGCCCATTTAGTGATCAGCCCGTTGTAGAGCGCCATGCCAAAAGCCGCTGTGACGAAATTCAGGCAGATAATCCACAGGATGATGGGTTGTCTGCGACCGTAGTCGATGCCCCTTCGAATGGTCAGCAGAAGTGGTTCATGGCGCGCGCTGGTTGAGCGACCGCGATAGTGCAGCATCCATAGAGCAACCAATACCCCCACATTGCCGATGGTACTGAGAAGATAGGCGCCGCCTGAACCGAGACCTGCGATCACGTATCCCGCCAGCACCGGTGTGACGGCGAAACTCCCCATCTGTGCCGCCGTGGTCAGGGCGACCGCATTGGGGATATGTTGCTGGGGCACCAGTTCGGGTAACAGTGCCTGGCGTACCGGGGCGTCCAGAGAGGCGGTGGCGGAGCCGACAAAAATCAGCACGAACACCAACCACAACTGCACAGCTCCGCTGATCACCAGCAGTCCGATGCTCATATTTACCAGCATGGATATCGTTTGGGTCAGCAGCAACAACTTGCGCCGGTCCATGCGGTCGGCCAGTGCGCCGCCATAAAGACCGAACAGCAGCGTAGCCAATCCGCGAACCGCACCGAGAGCACCCAGCACCCAGGCCGAATCGGTCAGGTCGTAGATCAACCACATCTGGGCATAATACTGGAACGCCATGGTGCCGCTGGCGAACAGCATGCCGTACCAGAGCACGCGAAAATCCCGATGCGTCAGAGCAGGGAAGCGTTCCGATCTTGCTCCTGGCAAACCGATAGCTCTGCTTGCTTTGCTAGCCGATCTTTTCGATACTTACGTGGGTGTTGCGCATCACCGGGCAAGGCTGCCACTGGGTTCCCCAGTAACGCAGGTGACCATAGCCGCCCGCCAGATGTAACCACTTGATCATACCCGGTTCGGCGTCGTTGGGGCTGGTCCAATCGGTAAATTGATACGGTTCGAATCCGTTGTACATCACCACCTGACCCGGTTGTGCAGATGCCGACACGAGTGCCGGCACAAAAAACTCACCCTGATCGTTGTATATCCGCACCTCTTCGTTGTCGGCTATTCCCAGCTTGTCGGCATCTTGATCACCACGTGGGGTGCGCCGCGGTGGGTCTCCAGCATCAAATGGTTGGCAGTATTGAGGGAGTGAATACTCCAGCGGTTGTGCCCGCTGGTCACCTGGAATGGATGGTCGCCACCCATCTTGGGCGGTGCCTTGTGCCGCGGCAGATGTTCGTCCGCCTCGATAAACCAGGGGTGTTCGATCAGAAACTGCGCGCGCCTTGACAAAGTTGGCCAGGGCTCGCCCTTTTCCACGTGGTTTCTGAAAGGGGCGAAGGTTTCATCGGCTTTGATGTCGCTGGCTTGCGCCTTGGCGCGCGCCGATACGCCGAGACCCTGCCAGCGGAAGTAGCCTTTGCGTCTGATCTCTTCCAGGCTGGCATTGGCCGGGATGGTCCCCATGACGGCCGTATCACGAAGCATCTCGTCCACGATAACCTCTTCATCGACGAATTGACCGTCGCGGGTAAAGCGGCTGTGGCACTTGGTCAGATCATGCTGGCCGCCTCTGGCATCCTGGTAGGGCTTAATGCCTCGTTCCTGAGCCCGTTGCTCTAGTTTTTCCGACAGCCTTCTGAAGGCCTCCCACTCATTGACGGCTTCTCCCGGTGGATCGATAGCGCGATCGCAGAACGTCAGATTCATGGTGTGGGTACTGGGGATGCCGAAGCCGATTTTTTCATATTGGTTGGCGATCGGCAGAACGAAATCGGAGAAGAGCCCGGTGGTGCTCATGCGGATATCCATGGTAACGATCATGTTGAGTTGTGGCCACAGGTTCTCCAGCAGCATTTTGCCGCCCCCGCGCGTACGTCGTATGACGTTGCCGCCGCATTCGATCAGAACCCGGGGTGTATGTTCTTTTCTCGGATAATCCACGCCCACCCACCAATTGTTATCAACCGCCTCCTGAAAGTATTCGTCGAAAGGTCTTTGCATGGAGGGATCGTGCCAGTCCTGTCGCTGCCAGGCCTTGGCATAGCCGGCATGGTGATACCAGAAGAACACGGGTGGGACCATGCCGCCGCCACCCCCGCTCTGGGCTGCCTGAATGGCGAGAATCGCCGGGGTCAGGGTGGGGTCCGCGTCGATGGCGCTCTTTACCATCGCCTCCTGCATATCGGCGATGGCAGCTACTTCATCCGGCCCACGTTTTGTCTTCATGGCCACAGTAAACCAACCGTCGAACATGCCTGTCAGCCATGCCTGCACCCCGGTGCCCTTTCTGCCCCAGTTGCCGGTCAATCCAAATAGCAGCAATTGGGCACGTTCGATCAGATCACCGTGGTAGTGCTTACCGGCATTGGAAAGCGAGCAGACCACTTTGGTTCTTCTGCTGGCCACTTTGCGAGCCAGCGAGCGAATGGTATCGGCGTGTATGCCGCAGATCGTTGCGGCCAACTCCGGCGTATAGTCATCGAGCCTGCGGCGCACGGCTGTCAGGACCGTCTCCACCTGGAGCGGGCCCTCCTTCGTCTGTACCGTAAACTCTCCCTCCAGCATAGGTTCTGCATCCCCCCAGAAGAGCGTGCCTCTCGGCGCCTGAATCGGTGCGTTAGACGTTCGGTCCCAGACATAGAACTGCACATCACTGCCGCCATCGGTCATATCCGATTCGCGCAGGTACCTGCTTGTTGCTGCATTCATCAGCAGAGGAAGATCGGTCTGTTCGCGGGCGAATTTTTCATCCACCAGACCCTCCTCCAAGACGACGTAAGCTGCTCCCAGTGCCAGAGCTGCATCGCTGCCCGGCACGACACCCAGGTAGTAGTCGGCATGCACCGCGGACGGCGACACATCCGGCGCGATGGTGTAAACCTCCGCGCCCTTGTAACGGGCTTCCGCGATAAAGTGATAGTGCGGGATGCGGGTGTAGACGGGATTGCCGTTCCAGATCAGGATCAGACCGGCATGGAACCAGTCGTCGATGCTGCTGACCGGATCGAACGTGCCATAGGTGAGATAATGCCCGGGGGCGAAATCGTTCATTTCGGCGTTAACGTCCATGGTCAGCCCGCCCACGCTCGACATATACATCTGCCTCGCCACGGTGCCGAAGGTGTGGGTATTGCATCCGGAAGGTGCTATGACCGATTCGGCTCCCACCTCTGCCACGGCATCCAGGACGGCGTCGGCGATCTCGGTGGCCGCCTGATCCCAGCTCACCCGTTGCCACTTGCCCTCGCCGCGCTCACCGACCCGCTTCAACGGGTAGAGCACGCGTTCCTTGCCATACAGCGTGCGGGTCCAACCGGCTCCCTTCTGACAGCCCATGGGGTTGAGGTCCGGCACGCCCTCTTCGACGGTGGGAAAGACGGCGGCTGGTTCTTCACGCCAGGCGATGCCGTCTTTAACATAGACGCGCATGGGGCAGTTGCCCGGATAGCAGTCTATACAGTGGGACGCCCAGCTAACCTTGTCCCATTTCCAGTTTTCGCGATAGAGATCCTCTACCCCTTTGTACGATCCCTTCTTTGCCTCGTTAGCCATGTTGGTATGCTCCACTGTCTGTCAGATTCTGACCGTCCACTAGGTACCACGTTTTATTGTTAGTGCCCATCCGTATTTAAAGTCCGTGCTTCGGGTGCCCATCCGAATGCGGCCCACTCAAGTTATTGTTTTTACAGCAAACATTTCCACTCTGTCGCATGGATTTCGCCAAAAACACCCATTTCTGGATGGGCACTACTTAGTAATACACCGAAGAACCACCGCCGCCATCGGCGGCAATCACCTCCCCCGTTACCGCCCAGGCCTTGTCCGAGCAAAGGAATGTGGCCAGGTGGGCGATATCGGCCGCGTCGATCATACGCCCGATGGCGTTAGCGCGGCGGCTGCCCGGCGCGAAATCCTCTGCTTCGACTTCCTCGGCTGTCATTCCTTTACGCTCTGCCCGTGCTCGAAGCATCTCGGCGGTACGCTCCGTGCGGGTGATGCCAGGATGGATGCAATTGACGGTGATTCCGTCGCGACCGAGTTGCGTCGAAAGCGTCTTGGTGAAGTGCACCAGAGACGTGTTACGAGCCCCGCCGGACAGATTACCGGCGATGCGTGCGTTCAATCCGCTGACATTGATGATGCGGCCCCATCCGGCCTCTTGCAGATACGGTATGCAGGCTCTGGCGCAGCGCAGGGCGCCCATATACTTCACGTTGAAATCCTGCAGAAAATCTTCGTCGACAATCGTGTCAATATAACCTACGGCGGTGGCGGAACCGCCGGGTTCGGAGCCACTGTTGACCAGGATATTCAATCCGCCGAGCGAGGCAAGCGCCTGTTCCACCATCCCGTCGACCTGCTCCCGGCTGCTGGTATCACAGGATATAGGCGTGACCGGCCGTCCGGTTTCGGCTTCGATCTCACGCGCGGTGTCCTGTAGGCGATCCAAGTTGCGCGCTGCAATCACCAGATCGACGCCTTCCCTGGCAAGGGCGTACGCGATCGCTTTACCGATGCCGCGGCTGCCGCCAACGACGATGCCATGCCTGCCTTCGAGTCCCAGATCCATGCTCAGTTTCTCCGTTCATTGTTGAGTTTGCCTCTTTCCCCCACCAGGACCTTCGGACTGCCGGACGGTTGAACCGTGGCATCCAGATAATGCTGATCATGGGCGGCATAGGCGTTTAGCAGATCTGTAGTTTGACTGAAGAACTTGATTTGACCTTTCATAGCCACTAACCGGGTAAGCTCTGGCAGCCAGGAGGTCAGGTGCCGGGCAACGAAGTCCCGTTGTGCCCGCAAAGGGGATTCGTCATCCGCTCCTTCGGTCACCGCTTGCCATTGCAGGTCCGCAAGGTGGGCCATGAATTCCAGTTCAAAGGTGATATGGTCCGGGAACCGATCCGGGGATCGATCCGGCGAGAAATCAAAGTACTGATAGAAGCGCACGACTTCCTCCAGCGTCCTCATGCGATCCTTCGAATAGTGTCCGCTGTGCAGTGGGCAGGGCGCGCCACCCATGCCGACTTCGTAAAGGGAGATGAACTCCACCTGGTAACTATCGTGATCCACAGCCAGGGTTGGAACTTCTGCTAACGGCAGATCATAGTCTCCGTCATAGTTAAGTACCTGGGCGATAGCCGCAAGCCGTTGACCGAAGCCACCGGAAACATACTGCTCGGAGTCGGCTGGCGTCGGAAACCGGAACGGCTCGGCCAGTAAGAGATACAGGTCCCCGCGAGACTTGATCATGTCGTTATCCATCAGGGCTAATCCGCTATTCCTTCTGGTGCGTGATGGTTACCGGGTCGACGGTGAATTCACCGAACAGTTCCTGCCACTTGTAAACGATAAGCAGATCCATCAGATCTGACTGACCACCCTCCCTGGTCTTGGCCATCTCCGCCTTGAGGGTGGCGAGAGCCTGGTGCACATCAGTACCGAATTGCTCTTCCAGCAACTCATCCGGAATGCGGTTGCGCTCCTCGTCGATACTGCCGTCCTCGTTGATCGGCTTCGGACCGATGGGGGGTATGTAGTAGACGTTCGGTTGGGTGCCGTATTCCGGGTGCAGGGGCAGCGCCACCTGCCACTCCTTTACCAGTTTGTGAATGGGACCTCGGTCGTCATCCAGGTAACCGACGAACACCAATCTTCCCGGACACTGACGGGCACAGGCTGGTGCCACACCATCTTCGATGCGCGGCAGGCACATCATGCAGTGCTGGCTGACCTGTCGCTGCTGATTGAAATAGATCTTCTTGTAGGGACATGCCTTCGCACAGGCGCGCTTGCCCTGACAGGTTTGCTCGTCCCGCACGACGATGCCATCCTGAGGGCGTTTACTCATCGCGCCGCTTGGGCAGGCTTCCACACAGGCTGGATGGGTGCAGTGGTTGCACAGGCGTGGCAGGTAATAATAGTAGCTGTTGGGATATTCGCCGCCGCCCTGGTCTTCGTCCCAGTTGGGACCCCAAGTCGGTTGCTCACCGGTTACGCGAAGGGGAACTCGCTGCTCGGACTCCCCGTAGAACACTTCGTTGTAGTTGAAGTCCCAGCCGCCGCCGAAGTTTTCTTTGTCCGGTGCGGTGCCGAGAACCAGTTTGCCATCCTGATAACCGCCGCCCATCTTCTCCCAGTCCTTGGGGCTGCCACGACCGGGCACTGTGTTGACCGTACACCACCATTGGTAGTCGGTGCTCTCATCCCGGGTCCACAACATCTTGCAGGCGACTGCGCAGGTCTGACAGCCGATGCACTTGTTGAGATCGAACACCATTGCCAGCTGGCGCGTTTGAGAATCGGTCATGATCAGTGTCTCCTTTGAATTTCCAGCCTGACGTCAGCGAATGGCAGAATAGTCGCCTGGTCATTCGATGTGATCCCGATGAGGTGGAAACCGTTTTGCATGTTTGTCAGCTCCCCATCCTGCTATTTAATCTCGTAGATCGACATACCCACCAGGCCCGGTCGGTACCAGCCGACACCCACCGCAACGATCGAGTTGAGCCAGTAGTATGCTTCGGCTGCCGTTTCAAAAACTGTGCGTTCACGCAAATAGTATTCCGATGGATCCGCTCTGCCTGCCAGCACCTGCTTGGCTGACTCCGGCGGAAAGTGCAGGAAGCCTTCGCTGCGCATGTGGATCAGCGCACCGTCACTGGCCTCAAGGTTGAGGCGCACGTCCAGTTCGGCGACGCCGTCCGGTCGAACCAGCAGCCAGTTGGTGCCACCGGACAGTATCTTCCCGCAGAGGCGCTTGCCGCTGAATTCACCTTCCTGCGCAACTCGGATCCTACGGTTCCCCTTCGGGATATCACCCAGTTGCAGCGGTTCGAGTACTGGTATCGCCGTGTCGAACAGGTGTTCACTGTGCAGCTGCAGCGTCTGAGTCAGATTGTGGTCCCGGGAATCCATCAGATTATTATCATCGATCAGTCCGGTAGCAGGTAGATCATGCCGTTTGCATCTGAAGAGGCAATCACACCGGTCCTGAATCTGCCGTCGGTAAAGTGGCTGGCGTCGTCTTCCCCGGCACACATCAACATGGGTCCCTTCACCGTCACTTCAGCGGATTCCACCAGTTCCCACAGGGTTTGAATGGGACTGCCGTTTCTGGGATCAGAGGGTACCACATGGGCATTGGTGATCGGGATGCCGACCGATTCATCCAAATACCATTGAGGATGGGACGCGAACACGGCACCAGTCTCTGCCAGACCGAACAGGGTCAGCGTGGCGCAACGAAAGGACTTGCCGACCCGCTGGCGATCGCCTGGATCAAAAGCCCCCTGGGTGCAGAGCAGCATGCTGTCCAGGATATCTCTTGCCCGTCGAACAGCGCGCCTTGCTTCGCGCGTGGCCAGGGTTGCCGTGTCAAGATCGAGGATGGCGTAGCCCGGTTGCTGTTCCTGAATCGTCTGCACGAATTGCTCGACATTGGCGCTGCTGATCACCAAAGGCACGCCTGCAAAAAGAGGCAACAGGACCGAAGCCAGCCCTTCCCACCGATCCAGGGGAAGTGTGGCGAGCCAGGGCCTTTCCGCGAGCGGGTGCAGGAACGTAGTGCAGGAGATGGCCGTGGCGAGCAGCGAGCGGTGGGAGTGGCTGGCGAGGCCCCTGCGCCCGGCGATGGTGATTACCGGCCTGGTGCAATCCATCTGCGTCTGCAGTGCATCAGTTGCTGCAGCCACGTCTGCACCCGGGCCGTCCACATTGAATTCAGCGCAATCCGTGATGATTAGATTCGCACCGTATTCCCTCGCCGCACCCTCAACGTCATCGTCAGCAGCCGCTATGCGTAGCTGCAGTCCTTGCGCCAGACAGCCGAGCAGCACGACGACTGCATCCAGGGACAATTCTCCCTTCATGACAACCCGGGCTGGCTCACCTGCTTTCTCCTGCAGCAGATGCGCTGCGGAGCTAACTCTTTGCTGGAGCTGCGCGTAGCTCACCTGCCCGGATGCTGCAACGATCGCCGTAGCGTCGGGCTGCAATCGGGCATGGCGATCGATGCACAGCTCGTTGACAGTGAAAGGTGGAATACCCGCCACCCGGTCGATGTATTCCGGCCAGTACCAGGAGGGTGTTATGGCGATCGTTTTTGGCATACGTGACTCATTGACTCCGGCGAATACCAGGAGGTGTTATGGCGATCGTTTTTGGCATACGTGACTCATTGACTCCGGCCAATACCAGGAGGTGTTATGGCGATCGTTTTTGGCATACGTGACTCATTGATTCCGGCTGGTATCGGCACACTGTAACAGCGATAGCTGCCGACGGCGATGCTTGTGCATGTTGGCCCGCAGCTACTTTGCCCACAGATAGTGTACTGTCCCACAATCACGTGGCCTTATTCGCTGACCTATTTTGTCCCTGGACTTCGACTGGGCGTCCCCGTTGTTCGTCCTTATCGGGGCGCCCGGCGAGGGTGCCCAACCCACGGCGTCCTCGCGCCTTGCCAGGAACGAAATATGCCGACCGAATAATGACCACCTAATTGCGGGACAGTACACTAGCCGTAGGCCAGCTGGTGCAACGCGGCGCCCAACAAGACGGCGACGATGCAACCGGCGAGTTCCAGGCGCAGCAGTCGATCCATGCGTCGAATCGCCACGGCGACGCGCTGTCGCTCCCGTCCGATCTCCTCCTCGGTGAGGCCGGCAGCCATGCGCGCGTGCATATCGGGATGGACGCGGACCGCCAGCAGCGCCAGGATGGTTACTTGCAGCAGCCACACGCCGCACAGAACCCACAGCAGCAGGCCGAAGGTGCTGCTTGCATCGAAAGCGTGTGGCTGGCGCAAAGCCATCGGTATACCGGTAGCCATCAAGACGGACAGCGCGACCAGGGACCACCAGCGATAGCTGCGGCCGGCGGCCTGGCATACGATCGCCACCTGGGACGGGCGCATAAACTGTTGGGCATGGCGGAGCACCAGTTCCATGGTGATGGCTCCCCCCACATAGATCGACCAGGCCAGGATGTGCGCGGCGGACATCATTAACTCCACCCTCGGGTTCCGCCGAACTGTCCGCGCTACCAGTGGCCGGGCTGCGTTTCACGCGATACCACCCTGGGTTAGAGAAGCACCCAGCAGGACTGCCAGGATAGCCAGGATCATGTCCAGTCGCGTGAGGTTCTGTATCCAATTGGCAGCACGTATCTTGGCATTGCGATCTTCGTTTGCCTGGCTCTGATTGGTGCCGGCTGTGAGCTTCCCCTTGAGCTTGGGTCTGAACAGGAAGGTGATCAGAGCTCCATTGATGACCAGTATCAGCCAGATAGATAACATGCTGAAGATGGTGCGCCCATAGCTGGACTCCAAGTTGAGGGATGTGGTCAACGGGTCAAAGCCGATCAGCCCTTTGCCGTACAGACGGGCAATGCCGGTAAGCAGAATCACCAGCAGTGACGCCCACGCCAGGATGAGGAAACGATCCGATGTCTTCTCGCCCATGATCTGCGCCTGGGCAGGGGGAATGGTTTGCTGGGCGGGGTTCAAGATGAATTCCATGGCGACGGCACCACCCACATAGGTGCAGATAAAGAGATCGTGCAGGAAACCTGAACCGAGAATCAGCCAATTGAGTAACGTCTGGCTCATACTAGTCTCCTTCGCTCGGATCTTTCGTTCCACCATGCCACTGCTCGAAGTGGCTGCGTATCTGGTCGGTCAGGGGCTGCTTGCCGCGGTGAAATTTACGATAGTACTGCTGATCGACGTGATGCACCTGCAGGGAAAACTTGGCCCGCACCGGATTGATATTTGCCGGTGCGCAACCGAACTGATCCGCGATGTACGCCATGGTATCGGACGCCGCGTCTACCACCCAATCCGGTATATGCGCTTTTGGGTGCTCGAGAATCTGCTGCAGGGTTTCATCGTTGAACGGGCCACCGCTCGCCGTCGCCCAGTTGTCCTGGCGGGACAGCACGCCGTGAGGTCGATAACGGGTGGTGACGACATGATCCACGGCAGATCTGGCATCGGGGAACCAGGGGGAGGGTACGCAGACGGCTTCCAATACGTCCTTCAAGCCCAAACAACTGGCCGTGCGCGACGGATTGCTCGCCAACTCTCTCTCCAGAAAGGAGAAGCCGAGCCCCTGGGCCACTTCAGGATAGGCTCCCAACAGCAGGTCGTCGGAATAATTGCCCATCGTCCAGCCACCCAGGCCCAGTGCCTCACAGGCTAGCCGCATATTCTGCACGATGGCACCCACCTGACTGACGTGCAGAATCAACACCAGTTCATCGAACACCGGGATGGGAAAACCCACCTCGAGGAAGCCGGGTCGAATCCATTGATCACAGCCGGCCGGTTTGCTTGTATTGACATCTTCCAGGTAGAAACCACCGAATTGATAGGAGGAGAGCAGCAGGTTGACCCATTCACGGCCGAGGTCGCCGACTGGAAGGAACCAGCTGCTGCCGGGTCGGTTCAGGTTGTATTGCTGAGCGCCCATGGGCCGGACATTGTGCGTACCCGGCGGCGACGTACCCCAGTCCACGTCCGGTCGTGCGTCGGATATCCTGGTGAGACCGCTGCGATACCAGTGCAGGACCTTCCAGTAGTCGTCCGGTCCCTCGATCTCCACCGGCTTGGATCGATCGTTAGATGGCCGGTACAGGTGCACGCCGCGATCGTTGATGATCAAAAGATCGACTGAGTGATCGTTGCTGGACGCGGGCGCAGTACGTCCGGCCCAGTAGAGCAGACTGGACAGATCGCCGTTAGCGGGAATGTCGGCGGCGACGATGCCGTTCGGTCCGAGACCTGCCCAGGCGATCAATGCTTCCTCCACCTCGGTGAGGGGAACTGCATCGTGCGCGGAACTGTAGGCTAACGGACCCTCGCTTTGGCGTACCGTCTTGCCGCTGGACCATTCAAACGTCTCGTCCTGACCGGTTTCGCTGCGGTAGCCGAGACCCATACGCCGCGTGCGCAGGGTGGCGAGCAGGCTGAACAGGGACGTCTTCGATTCAAACGCTCGGTTCAGGGACTGCTGCTCCTCAGGTGTCAGGTCGATTGGTTCGGTCATGATGAAATTCGTTTTGCCTCCACAAATACAGCCCGGTCCGCCGGAACCGGTTGCCAGCCGAAAGGTATGTAGCGCAGGTGTCCGTAACGGCCTACCAGATGCAGCCACTTTACCATGCCCGGCTCGACTTCATTGGGGCCCTGCCAGTTGGCAAACATGTGGGGCTCCCAGCCATTATAGATTACGATCTGGCCCGGGCGAATTCTTGCCGAAACCCTGGTTCTTATGCGCGCACTACCCCGGTCGTTGGCGATTTCGAGCAAATCACCATCGGCTATACCACGCTGCCCCGCGTCTTCCGTGGACAGCACAGCCAGTGGTTCGCCGCGGTGTGTTTCGGCCAGAATGCTATTGCCCATACCACTTGCGTGTATGGTCCAGCGGGAGTGTCCGCTCGTTAGCAGGAGCGGATAATCTCCCCCCATCTGCGGCGGGTCCTTGTGCTTGACGAAATCCTCGTCCGCCTCGGAGAACCAGGGGTGGTCGATCAGAAATTGAGCACGGCGCGTCAGGGTGGGGAACGGCACGCCATCTTTGACGTGCCAGGCATAAGCGGTAACCGTTTCGTCCGGTCGCACATCGGTGGCCAACGACAAACCGACGGCGAACATGCCGAGACCGGAGAAGCGTACCGAGCCTTTCTCTCGCAGCGTCGCGAGGTTGCCGTCCCTCGGCAGGGTGCCGGCTTCTATGCTGTCCTGCAGCCACTCGGAGATGATCTCCTCCTCATCCGCGTAAACACCGTTAAACGTGAAGCGTTCAGCCAGTCCTGCGAGGGTCCTGGCTTGGCGGCGGCCATCCTGATATTCCAGGCAATCCTCATCCTCCGCCACCTCTTCCACCTTCTGCGCCAGCAGGCTGAATATCTCCCATTCGGTCTTGGCTTCACCCTGAGGAGGTGTTGCAGCCTCGGAAAAACCTACGCTGAACGAGTGGGTGATGGCGTACTGTAGATTTGGCCGCTCATACTGCATGGCTGCGGGAAGGACGATATCCGCCTGCATTGCACTGGAACTCATGCGGTTATCCACCACCACGATCTTTTCCAGTTTTGGCCAGAGCGTCTTCAGCAAGCCGCTGCTGCCTCCCCGTTGGCGCCGAATGGGATTGGTGGCGACTGCGATGAAAACCAGTGGATCGGTTCCGGAACCCGGCTTGACCAGACCGCCCCACCAACCCCTGCGTACCGCGTCATCGACATAGTCATCGAAAGACCGCTTCATTTCCGGATCGGACCAGGCTTTGTTATTCCACGTCTCCCGGTAACCGCAGTGGTAATAGTGGAAGAAGGCGGGCGGTGAGGACGTGCCTGCGATCACACCGCGCTGCAGCAGATCCCAACCCAGTATTTCATCAGAGTCGTCCGGATTGCTATCCCTGAGCTGGTCCATCACCCCGTCGATTCCATCGATTACCCGGATCGACTCCGTGACGCCTCTTTTCTGCTTCATACTCCACAGCGTGTAGCCATCCAATCCGGCCAGGGCGAGCCCCTGTATACCGGTTCCCTTGCGTCCCCAGTTGCCGGTCAGTGCTAACACCAAACACATGGCGCGCTCCATCAGATCGCCGTGGTAATACTTGGCGGCGTTAAACCCTTCCAGGATCTTGCTTCTTTTGGCAGCGATGCTGCGCGCCAGATTACGAATTACGTTGGCGTTTACGCCACAGATCTCACTGGCTTGTTCCGGGCTGTAATCGGTAAGTCGTTCGCACATCAGTTGCCAGACGGTGGTGACTTGAACGTTGGCGCCATCCAGCAGCGGCAGTTGCCACTCCCCCTCAAGCACCGGCTCGGCGCCGTCGAGTTTAAGGGTGTTGCGCGGTGCAGCCAGGAGTTGGTCCGTCCTCTTGTCCCACCAATAGAACTGATCCTCCCGCGCTTCCTGATCGATGTCACTGCCCCGGATAAAACGGCGCGTCTCCTTGTTGACCAGCAGTGGCAGGTCGGTTTGGGAGCGTACGAAATCGAGATCCGCCAACTCCTCGGTCACGATCACCTGGCACATGGCGAGGGCGAGGGCCGCATCCGTGCCGGGCTGTATGGGGACGTGCTGATCGGAGATGACCGCCGAAGCGGAGTAGTCGGGTGCGATGGTGACAACCATGCTGCCGTTGTAACGGGCTTCAGTGATGAAGTGGGCGTAGGGGATCGCGGTGTAAGCCGGGTTGGCGTGCCAGATCAGGATCAGTTCGGACTGGAAGGTGTCATCCTGACTGCTGGCACAGGCGAATTTGCCGAAGGTGATATGGTGTCCGGCGGGAAAATCGTTGATCAGCCCGTTGGCGTCCAGAGTAACGGCACCCAGGAGACTTGCGAAGCGCAGATAAGCTGCCTGAGTGAGTAGGCCGCCCTCCACCGTCTCTTCGAAGACGATCGATTCCGGGCCTTCGATATCGATGGCTTCTACCATCGCTTCGGCGATCTCGGTTAAGGCTTCGTCCCAGGAGATCTCCTCCCAGCGACCTTCACCCCGCTCGCCAGCTCTGCGCAGCGGATGCAGCAGTCGATCCGGTCCCGTTAGCTGCTGGCTCCAGGCGCTGCCTTTCTGGCAGGACATCGGATTCATGTCGGGTACTGCAGGATCGACCTGCTCGAACAGCCCTGCCGGCTCTTCGAACAGCACTTTGCCGTCGGCCGAATACACCCGGTAGGGGCAGGTAGCGAGGCAGTTGAGGCAATGGGTAGCGAAAGTTACCCGATCCCAGCTCCACCGATCTCGATAACGATCCCGAGTACTATCTTGATCCATACCGACATCGCCCCCGCAGGAAGGTTGAGCCCACTTTCGTGACTGTTTCTTTACTGTGACTTCAAATACAGTGCGTCAGCCTTGACGAATTCCGACACAGTTTGACTGGCCCAGACCCAGATCGGCAAGGCGTCTTGCTGTTGGACTCTGGTTACGAATTCCGGCAGCCAGGTTGTCAGCTGACGATCCAGAAAGTCTTCCTGGGCGCGGCGGAATGAACCGGACAGCCTGGGTGATGCGGACGCCGCTTCCTTGAAGGACAGGTACTGCATGAATTCCATCTCGGTTGCCAGGTGATCCGGCGAGCGCGGCTCATTCGCCGATGTCTGCAAGCCAAAATACTCGAAGAAGCGAACCACCTCCTCCATGTGTTTGGTTTTGTCCCCACTGCCATAGGCTCCGCTGCATATGGGGGCCAGCGGCCCGTCGTCGTCGGTGCCACTACCTAACTCGAACAGCCGGATATACTCGGCTTGATAGTCATCTGCGCTGATCGACGCGGACAGCTCCGACACACCAAAATCGAAATCGAAAGCCAGCAGTTCGGCAGCGGTTGTTAGCTTTTCCGGCCACTTGCCCTCTACCGCAGTGGCGTACGAGTCCGTATCTGGGACCGTGAACAACTGTCCAAATACCTGATAGACGCCGGAGCGAGCGGTGATCTCGTTCTCTTCGATCTCCTGATCGGGGGGTAGATCGCCATCGATCTTCAAACCATCCAGTGAATAGACGAACATGCTGTCATCCCCTTACTGTTCTGCAATTTTGATCTCGGCGGGATCCGCCGTGAAGGGCCCGAGAAGTTCCTGCCACTTGTATGCGATCAGGGTTTTCATCAGCTCTGATGAACCACCTTCCCGGACCTTGTCCATCTCTCCCTGCAGGGTGGCGAGGGCGGCGTGCACTTCCGGGCCGAACAGGGATTCCAGGTAATCCGGCGGAATGCGGGGGTTTTCCGTATCGATGGACATATCGTCGTTGAGGGGATGAGGTGAAAGGGGCGGAATGTAAAACACATTGGGATAGGTTCCATACTCACCGTGCAGCGGCAGGGCCACTTTCCATTCGTTCTTCAAGCGATAGACGGAATCTTCGGTATCGTCCGACCAGCCGATGAATACTGCCCGACCAGGGCACTGGCGCACGCAAGCAGGTGCCACACCCATTTCGATCCGGGGAAAGCAGCCGATACAGTGCTGCGCGACGTTGCGCTCGTAATTGAAGTAGATCTTCTTGTAAGGACAGGCTTCCATACAGAAGCGGCTGCCCTTGCAGACGTTTTCATCCCTTACTACCAGGCCGTCTTCCCGCTTGTACATGGCCTTGGTTGGACAGGCTTCCACGCAGCTGGGATTGGTACAGTGGTTGCACATCCTGGGCATGTAGAAGTAGTAGGCGTTAGGCCACTCACCGCCGCCCTGGTCTTCATCCCAATTCATGGCCCAACGACCTTCTCGTGGCGCCTGGGGTTCGAGGTGAACCTTGCCACCGGAGCCACCGAAGAATACCTCTTCGTGGTTGAATTTGAAGCCGCCGCCAAAATCCTTTGCAGTGGGCTGTTTACCAATCTGTGGCTGGCGTCCCTCCACGTCGTAACCGCCTCCCATATCCTCCCAGCCACGCGGCGTGCCTTCGCCGGGCAAGGTATTTACAGAGCACCACCATTGTGCCTTCTCGCTCTCTTCTCTCGTCCACAACACCTTGCAGGCGACTGAACAGGTCTGGCAGCCGATACATTTATTCAGATCGACGACCCAGGCTATCTGTCGTTTTGTTGTTTCAGTGCTCATCTATTTGCTCACTCCGTGTCCAGGTCCAGCCAAAGTCTCATTGTTAATTCAGTGCTCATCTATTTGCTCACTCCGTGTCCAGGTCCAGCCAAAGTCTCATTGTAGATTCAGTGCTCATCTATCTGCTTACTCCGTGTCCAGGTCCAGCCACTCGCTTACCGCCGCGAGGCCCGCACGCTCATCGTTTGATCCGTTCCAGATGACCACGCCAAGCTGATTACTCGAAAGCGCAGCCAGCGGACCTGCGATCACCACCGCCCAACCACCGTCGCCGGGCAGGGCAGCAGCGTCCAGGACGTCTTCACCGCTTGTCGAAAACACCCCCGGGCCCTTAGTCGTCAGGGATTGGGGTTCAGCGCGTCCATCCGCCCAGTACCACATCTTCAAGGGTTGTTCTTCACTGCCGAGGGTACCGATGGCGTCACTGCTACCGAGCAACACGGCCGCTGCATCGGGAAACTCGGCATCGGGTTGCCGCTCGCCGTTCCACTCCAACCGGATATAGACTTTCTCGCCCGCCTGTTGGGCCGTGGCTGAGGCAGAGGTGGTCTTGCCGTAGGCACGGTCGGCCCACGCCGTCTTGATGTAGTCGTTGGGTTGAGCATCCAATGCTACCGGCGTTAAGGAAACCGACTCCGCTGTCAGGCTGGTCCACGACGTCGATGCCGGGTCGAGCAGATCATCCTGCTGAGTCTGTGCTTTGCTGATTCTCATGATGCCTGCGCCACCTTCTCAAATTCACATCGGGTCCAGCGGGAAGCTGGGATGGGTTGCCACTCAGTTGCTAAATAGTTCAGGTGACCGTAGCCGCCCGCGAATCCGATCCATTTGACCACACCCGGTTCCGCTTCGTTGGCGCCGCTCCAGTCGGTGTATTGAAACCCGGCCCAGCCATTATAGGAGATGACCTGGCCAGGCTTGACGTTGGCGGCGATCTTCACCCGAACCTTGAATTCACCCACGTCATTGTAAACACGCACCAGGTCGTCGTCGGTAACCCCTCTGGCCGCCGCGTCGTCGGGATTGATCATCACGTTCGGCTCGCCCCGGTGGGTTCCCAGAATAACATCATTGGCCTGATTCATGGCGTGAACGGACCAGCGATTGTGGCCGGAGGTGATCCCGAGAGGATAGTCGCCACCCTGTTTCGGATCCGGTTTGTGGGTGGGCAGGTGCTCATTGGCTTCGAGAAACCAGTCGTGGTCTATATAGAACTGAGCACGCCGCGCATACGTGGGGAAGGGATGCCCGAGTTCGGTGTGATTGCGAAACGGAACGTGTGTTTTGTCAGGTTCTATTGGAGAGGCCTGTGCTGAACCCATGCCGGTGACCCCGAAATCGATAAAGCGAGTCGGGCCATCCGCGCGCATGGTGTCCAGGGTCGTGCCGAGGGGCAGGTTGCCTGCCAGGGCGGTGTCGCGAATGCCCTCATCGGTCAGCCTCTCCTGATTGAAGGTGCCATCCTTATTGCTGTAGTAACCCTTCATGGTAAAACGGTCCACCAGTTTGTCCATCTCGCGCTTGGTGCCATCGCGCAACTGGTACTCATCGATACCCCGTGCTTTACCACGCTCGACAAACTTCTCGATCAGGGCAAGATAGAGATCCCATTCGTTCTTGGCCTCACCGGCAGGCTCAGCCGCCTTGTCGGATAGATTCAGGTGCAGCAGGTGAGGGGTTGGAATACTGAAGCCGAGCTTTTCATAGTGCTGCGCCACGGGAAGCACATAGTCGGCATACAGAGCCGTTTGGCTGATTCTGAAATCCAAGGTAACGATCATCTTAAGCTTCGGCCACAAGGTATCCAGCAGCGCGGTCTTGCCACCTCGGGTACGGCGCAGCATATTGCCGCCGCACTCGATCAGCACCTGGGGAGGATCCTTTGGTGGCAGCTTCCACCAACCTTTTTCGATCGCCTCGTTCATATACTCGTCAAAGGTCCTCGGCAGGGAGTCGTCGGTCCACTCCCTGTTGTTGAATCTGTCCGCGTAACCGGCCTGGAAATACCACCAGAACGCCATAATATTGCCTACCGGCTTGCCATACAGACGTTGTGAGTCCCTTATGGCTATTTCAAGCGTGGCGGTGGGATCCATTTTTTTGTAAGCTGCAATGTTGGCCTCACGCGCCTGCAGTACCACTTCCGTCGCCTGCGCACCGGGACCCGGTTTCTCAATGGCTATGAACTGCCCCTCATGCATGCCGGACGCCCAGCACCGAATACCGGTACCCTTCTTTCCCCAATTACCGCTTACCGCCAATACCAGACACATGGCACGCTCGATCAGATCACCGTGATAGAACTTGCAGGCGTTGTAGCCCAGCATGATATTGGTTCGTTTGGCCGCTACTTTACGTGCTAACAGCCGGATGGTGTCTGGATGTACTGCGGTGATGGGCTCTTGTTTTTCCGGTGTGTAGTTGGTGTCCAGATGTTCCCTTAACACTTCACAGACCGGCCTTACTTCAACTTCGCTGCCATCTGCCAGGGTCACGTTGAAGCATCCCTCGAGCGCGATCTTGAGACCATTGAGCCGCATGTCGCCGCGATCAGCCTTAAAGAGCCCGTTAGCAGGATCCCACTGGTACATCTGATCTTCCTTACCTTCACCTTCCACATCGGTTTCCCGCAGGTAACGGTTGGTGTCGCTTCTTACCAGATAGCCGAAGTCGGTCTGCTCGCGAATAAACTCATAGTCCGCGATGCCCTCCTCAAGAATCACCTGCACGATGGCCAGCCCGAAAGCAGCGTCGCTGGCACCATTGATCGCCACCTGGTAATCCGCGTGGGTGTGAGACGGATTGATGTCCGGTGAAATGTTGACGACCTCGGCACCGTTGTAACGGGCTTCAGCGATAAAGTGATAGTAGGGAATGCGGGTGTAGACAGGGTTCATGTGCCAGATCAACACCAGTTCGGAGTGGAACCAGTCGTCACCGGAAGAAACCGGACTGAACTTGCCGAAGGATTCATACAACCCGATGGAGAAATCGTTGAAGGAGGCATGCAGGTCCATGCCGTAGCCGCCGATGGTGCCGAAGAATTTTCCGGTAGGGTGTACGGTGGCGTACTCGGGCGTCCCCTCGTGGACGATCGAGTGAGGGCCGTACTCTTCGATGCCGTCCAACATGGCATCGGCTATGTCTGTCAGGGCTTCATCCCAGGAAACGCGATTCCACTTTCCCTCGCCTCGTTCCCCGGCTCGCTTGATGGGGTACTGCAACCGGTCCGGTCCATACAGACTGCGGCTCCACGAGGCACCTTTTTGACATCCCATAGGATTGAAGTCGGGCACGCCGGGTTCGATAGTACCAAACGGACCGGCCTGTTCTTCACGGACCACTACACCGTCGCGAACATAGACTTTCATGGGGCAGCTGCCGGGGTAGCAGTCCACGCAATGGGTTCCCCAATATACTTCGTCGTACTCCAGTTTCTTGCGATATAGATCGCCCCAGTTTTCGTAAACAGCTTCCTTATGGGGTGAGTCCGCCATGGTGTTATCTCCGAGTATTGGGTACGTAATTCGGCGCTCAGAGTGCCGTTAAGCCGTTTGTAAAGCTAACCCCAGCGTGGGTAAATGATCTGGGTCAACCTTCGCTCAGGTAGGGATGGCGGGAGGTAATGCGGGCGTCTGCCTGCATGGAAAGGTGCTGGCTTGGTATCGAAGTGCAACTGTCTGCAGCACCGGAATGCATTAGGTGCTGCTGACGTTGCGGTAAGGTCAATAGTTGTAGACGATGGCTCGTTCCTTGAGCGCGTCCCTGTCGATGCCGTCATCCTGACATGCGGTCAAGTCCTTTTTCTTGAAGACGTAGATCTTTGAGTCAAGGTCCGAGTCGATGCCGGCGACGTTATCCAGAATGACCGTGACGTGTTGATCGTTCGGCACGCTCTTGAGATTGGCACCGTAGTCACAGAAGGTAGCCAGCATCAGGTCTTCATATTCCAGCAAACGTTCCTGGATTCGACGGTTCACTTTGTCCCGCTCTTCCTGGCGGCGCTGCTCATACGCTGATCTGCGCTGTTCCAGCAGTTCATCAAGCTTCTGACTCTTGCCATCCAGATTTTCCAGCTGTTCATTGAGCTCGGCCAGCCTCTCTTCCTGTTCTTCCCGCTCCTCCTCCTCTGCATGGATCAGTTCGATCTCGATATCTCTCATTTCCTCTTCAAGATGTCTTCGCTCCCTGCTGAGTTCACGCATCCTGCCGCGTGATTCTCTGTCGAGGATCCTGGCATCTCCTCGTCTGGTGCCAAAGCGACGCCCGTCACCAATTTCGATATCGATTTCCGCGAGAATGTCGTTGACCATAGCGGGGATCTCCGCCAGATCGTCCATGTCTGTAAACTCCCAGTCATCGAATCTGCTGGCGGCGGAGTGGTCGCCACCCATGCGGAAGTGAATCTGACTGGCAGCGATTCTAAAAACCGCTCCCTGCTCAGCCAGGTAGTTGCCCTCTACACTCACCCGGCAGCGTCTGCAGTCAGCGTCATCATCGAATGCGCCTCGAACAATCTGGCTCATCACCGAGACATCCTTACGAATCCTGTTGTAGTCGGGTGCTGCGTAACCGTAGCTTGCGGTCAAACTGATAAGAATGACCAGGTATGTAAATGTCCTCTTCATAGGTTTTCGTCCTGCGGGTTGTCAATGCTGCGCAACGCCTGCGTGAGGCCGCGCAGTTCACGTTTGTCTTCAGCCTGGTTCCGTATCAGGAAGCGCAAGCTTTCCTCTGTCATCTGATTTCGTCTATCTCTTTCGGAATCCCACAGCACCATCATGGTGCCGAGATCCTCCCGTCGCTCCTGCCGGCTGGCTTCGAGGATGGATCGAAGCAGCAATTGGTTGGTCGTTACCTGCTGGCTGGTCAGCCGATCCACGTTAGCATTGAAGGCGCGATCACTCTCCTGCCGCACCATCGACAGACTGCGCTGCAGTTCGTCTTGACTGACCAGATTCTTCTGCCCGGCGAAGCTGATGGTGAAGCCAGTCTCACTGCTCATGACTTCCACCTGAAACAACACCACGATCAGTACCAGTGCCGACGCCGCGACGCTGACGAGGTTGAGCCATGGCCAGCTACCCGGTTGGTCGCGGCCCGCACCAAAGAATAGCGATCTCTTCTCCCAGTGGGGCACCGAAACATCCTGCCAGTTGGCGCTCTGGGAGGCCGTCTCCCATATGTCGCTCAGCAAACGGGAACACTCCGCACATTGTTGCAGGTGTTGATCGACCGCTGTGTGCTCAAGATCGGTCAGTCCGCCATCGGTGAATTCGAATAAATATTTTTCCGTCTCTTCACATTGCAAGGGACACCTCCTTGACTTTGCGCATCTTCCTCAATGCAGCATAAAGCCTTGTTTTCGCGGTGTTCGATGAGATGCCGAGCTGCCCTGAAATCTCATCAAAGGTAAAGTGCTGAAAGAATTTGAGTTCCACCACCATCCTCTGTTCGCGGGGTAGCGTCCCCAGAGAGGATAGGATGATGCTGTTTCGCTCGGAGCCGGACATCACCGCATCCGGTCGGTATTGACCATGTTGATCCTCGAGCATTTCGACCTCCTCGGTGCCGCCCATATTGGGTCTGCGACGGCGCAGAAAATCTGTGCAGCGAAAGGCTGCTATCCTGAACAACCAGGCCGGAAAGGGACCGTCACCTCTGAAGGTCGACAGATTGCGATAAACGGCCAACAGGACTTCTTGGAGCATATCCAGAGCATCATCCGGATTTCCGGTCATGCGCAAGGCATAGTTGTATAAGCGCTTCTCATAGCGTCGAATCAGCACCAGCCAGGCACGCTCGACACCAGCTATTGCATCTCTGATTAGCTGCTCATCGCTCTTCTGTCCGAACATCAAGGAATTCCGCAACTGGTCTGATACATATGTCGTGTCCTGACGGCGAATAGTTTGGCCAAGCCGGATCCATCCCGGCGTCGCGCGGTGAGGGCCATTTTAACCGCAATCGGCATACGGCGGGGCGAAGGGTGACCGGCAGAGATCCCATGGTTTTCACGGCGCAGCTAATTGAATAGACTACCGGGATCTCAGGGAATCAGGGTAATGCTCATGCCGGATCACAAGGTTACGATTTACAACGAGTTTATTCACGAGCAGAGAAACGAAGCGGTGAAGAAAATCTACCCGCAGGGAATTCATGAGGCCATCGCAACCCATCTAAGGGCCCAACCGGGCTTCACGGTCCAGACAGCGACTTTGGAGATGGATGAACACGGGCTCACGGAAGAGGTGTTGAACGACACCGATGTGCTGATCTGGTGGGGCCACATGGCCCACCATAAGGTCAAGGATGAGATCGTCGATCGCGTGCAGAGCCGAATTCTGAACGGCATGGGGTTGATCGTGCTTCACTCCGGCCACATGTCCAAGGTATTCAAACGCATGATGGGTACCAGTTGTGGTCTCTGCTGGCGGGAAGCGGCGGAAAGGGAACGTCTGTGGGTGGTGAATCCAAACCATGAGATTACTGAGGGCCTGGGCCGCTACATCGAATTGCCGAACGCGGAAATGTATGGCGAGCAGTTCGATATTCCGGAGCCGGATGAACTGCTGTTCATTAGTTGGTTCGAGGGGGGTGAGGTATTTCGCAGTGGGGCGGTTTGGCATCGGGGCAGGGGCAAGGTGTTCTATTTTCGGCCGGGACATGAGGTGTATCCCATATTCTATAACCCCGAGATATTGCGCGTTATCAGCAACGGTGTACGTTGGGCGACCTTCAGGGGCAATGTGGAAACTTTGGGGATCGAAAGGGGTGTTGAGATCACGGAGCCGATCGAAACTATCGAAGAAAAGGACGTTGTGTTTACCAAGGTGACATAGGAAAGAGGGGTACCCGTTTGATCGTATCTGAGGCTCCCTGAGACATGGGATGGGGGTGTAGCTTACGCTACTTGCACTTGGGGAGTTGTGGGGACAGTTTACTTAATTGGGATACTACCAGTGAATGAGAGAGTTACTCGTTGATAGTGTTCGTGTCTGGGGGTCCCTGAGACATGGGATGGGGGTGTTGCTTACGCTACTTGCCTTTGGCTAGGCGCCCCCGGCCATCCACGTCCAAAGGCACCTAGATCACGGCTCCACCATCCATGGCTCCACCGCGCTCCGAAGGCGCTCCAGCAACACCCCCATCCCATGTCTCAACGAGCTGCAAGCTCGGTGACTACTGGTGGACTGGGGTGCGAGTTCTATTGAATTATGAAATTTTGGGGACAGCTTACTTAATTGCATGATAACAACAGGCTGGAATTGTGGGGGACAGTTCACTTAATTGCATGGTCACAAAGGCTGGGAATTCAGAATTAGGTAAACTGTCCCCAAATCCCCAAATCCCAAGGTGGCTGATTACTGGTAAACTGGGTGGGAGTTCTATTCGTGAGACTTGTTGAGGAAAGCAGGGCTGATTTATGAGTGATTTGTCGATATCGACCATCGAGGCTTGTATCAGGTCTCATCAACCTGCGCGGTATGAAGCGGGGGAGCAGACCAGGCAGGCGGCGGTGGCTGCGATTCTGCGGCAGAAGGGGTTGGAGACGCAGGCGCTGTTTATACTGCGGGCGCAAAAGGAAGGGGATCCCTGGTCGGGGCATATGGCGTTTCCCGGTGGTCATAAGGATCCGGAGGATCGCGATCTGCAGCAAACGGCGGTGCGGGAGACTTTGGAAGAGTTGAATGTGGATCTGGTCAAGCACGGTAGGCTATTGGGACCGCTTGAGCACGTTAAGGCTAATCCGGCCGGCCGTAATATCGATATGGTGGTGACGCCCTTTGTCTATCTGCTGGAGGGGGAGCCTGATATTGTTCCCAATTACGAGGTCGCTGATTACCACTGGGGATCCCTGCAGAAGATGTTCAGTGGCGAGGCACTGACCAGGAGAGAGTTCCAGGTTGCCGGCGGTACCCAATCATTCCCCGGCTATGACGTTGAGGGTGAAATCGTTTGGGGTCTGACCTATCGGGTCTTGGATCACTTCTTTAGCCTGCTCGACCCTGAGTGGGAACGGCGGGAGTTTTAGATCAGCTTTCAGGCAGAGGGAACGAATTCAACGCTGAATGAGTCATCTACGCAAGCAACCCGTCCGGCATGACTCGGGCCGAAGTGGGCGGGCATCATCAGTGCTCCAGATTCCACGCAGTATTCAAGGGTCTGCCTGCGGGTGGTCCTGGCTTCATCCGGTAGTGCACAGAAGGCGCTGTTCCAGTCGGGCTGGTAGACTTGAATTGGGTGGTGGAATATGTCGCCGGTGAACACAGCCTGCCGGCTGCGGGAATTCAGATGCAGCGAGATGCTTCCGGGGGTGTGACCGGGCGTCGGTTTGATCAGCAGGAGATCGTCGATCAGGGCGTGTTCGCCCTCGATCAACTGGGCGAGGTCCATGATGGGCAGTACACTGTCGTCGAACGTCTTGTTGTTGACTCGCTCGAATGCCACCTGGCCTTCCCTTGCCCGTTCACTCTTCCAGTACTCGTATTCCACTCGTGAAAACAGATACCTGGCATTTGGAAACGTGGGCACCAGGCTGCCGTTTTGCAGTCGGGTGTTCCAGCCGACGTGATCCACATGTAGGTGTGTGCACATGACGAAATCGATGTCGTCCGGAGTGACGCCGGTTTCGGCGAACCGGTCCAGGTAAGGCGTCTGCATCTGGTGCCAGTCTCTGAAGGGCATGCGATCCTTGTCGTTGCCGATGCACGCATCCACCAGGACCTTGTGGTGGGCGGTTTCGATTAGCCAGGAGTGCATGCTGGCGACGATGTTGCCGTTGCTGGCCAGGTGGTCCGGGTAGAGCCAGGCACGGTGTTGCGCCATCACGTCCGGATCGTAGTCGGGGAAGAATGTGGTGGGGTCGAATAAAGGTCCCATCAGTTCTTCAATGCGGCTGATTCGAACGTCGCCAACTTGCCAGGTCTGCATCACTGCCGCTCCCGCTGCTGATATGTGCAGCAACCTTGTACGCTGCCCCGCAATTAACTGGCCTTATTCTGTGGCCTATTTCGTCCCTGGGCTTCGTTGCTCGTTGTTGTGGGGCGCCCGGCGAGGGTGCCCAACCCGCGGCGTCCTCGCGCCTCGCCAGGAACAAAATACGCCGACCGAGTAATGACCACTTAATTGCAGGACAGCATACTAGTGTTTAGAGAATCTATCTCAGTATAATGCCCGCTTCGGTCTTTCAGTGACAACAGAAATCATCCAGAAACAGAGAGGGAAATATGACAGCGAAGAAAAAGGTGGTCGTCCAGCTTCCGCCCGCGGCGAGGAATATACCGGTAACCGAGCGATATGCGCTGGAGTTGGAGGCGCTCGATGCTGCCGGTGCGGAAATCGTGGAAGTGCCAGCAGGGAGTGAAGAGGAGTTTCTCGAAGGCGCCAGGGATGCTGACGCGCTGATCACCTCGTGGGGCATCAACATCAGTGAGACGATCATAGCGGGCCTGGAGAAATGCGTGGTCATCGGTGTCGGCAGCGTAGGCGTGGATATGGTCAATGTGGAAGCAGCCACCAAAGCGGGCATCGTGGTCACCAATGTTCCGGATGTTTTCATCGAAGAGGTTGCTGATCACACCTTAATGTTACTGTTGGCGGTTTCGCGGCGGGTCAAGCTAATGGATAAAATGATCGTTGCCGGTGATTGGTACAGAGGTCGCCCGGTGTTCAATGACATTCCGAGACTCTGGGGGCAAACCTTCGGCCTGCTCTCTTTTGGCAACGTGGCAAGAGCAGTCGCCCGGCGTGCGCAGCCGTTTGGGTTCAATATCATAGCTCACGATCCCTATGTCACTGAACTCAAGCTGACATCGGAAGGGGTGGAACCGGTCTCCTTTGGAGAACTGTTAGAGCGGTCCGATTATCTCTCCATTCACCCGCCCCTCAACGAAGAGACCCACCACATGATGGGCGCGGCCGAGTTCAGTGCCATGAAAAAGACCGCCGTGTTTATCAATGCCGGGCGAGGTGGCGCGGTCGATGAAGAAGCTCTGATTAAGGCGCTGCAGGATGGCGAGATTGCGGCAGCCGGATTGGACGTGCTGGAGCAGGAACCGCCCGATATGGATAACCCCCTGCTGCAGATGGATAACGTAACGCTAACTCCCCATGCCGCTTCCGCCACCTCCCGAATGAGGCCCGAAACCAGGCGTCGGGTCGGTAGAGAGGTCTCCCTGGCGTTGACCGGTCGTTGGCCCATGAGCTGCGTTAATCCAACCGTGTTGCCGAGGATTGAACTGGAAAGGTGGCAACCCTACCCGATGGAAAGGGGCCCAAATCGATAGGCAGGGCTTTATCCGTTTACAGATCAACGCAAGGAGAGATGTATGAGAGTCGCCAACGCCATCGCGGAGATTCTGAAGCTTGAAGGCGTAAAGTTCATCATCGGTTATCCCGTTAATCCGATCATCGAGGCCGCCGCTGAAGCGGACATTCGAACCATCATCGTGCGCCAGGAAAGGGTTGGCCTGCACATGGCAGACGCGGTCAGCAGGCTGAGTTCCGGCAAGGATATCGGCGTGTTTGTTATGCAGCATGGCCCGGGAGCGGAGAACGCCTTCGGTGGAGTGGCACAGGCCTACAGTGAATCGGTACCCATTCTGGTGATGCCTGCCGGGTATCCGCAGAGGATTGCGAATTACTATCCCAATTTCAACTCGACCCTCAATATGAAACACATCACCAAGTGGTCGGAACCCTTGACCTCCGGCAGGGCTTTGGGAGAAACCATGAGACGGGCGTTCGCGCGCCTCCGAAACGGCCGGCCGGGACCGGTGCTGATCGAGGTGCCGGTGAACGTGTTTGGTGAGGAGGTCGAGAATCTGAAGTACGTGCCCAGCTTTGCCACCCGCTCAGCCCCCGATCCAGCGGTGGTGCAGGAAGTGGCGCAAGATCTCGCTGATGCGGACAACCCGGTGATCTATGCCGGTCAGGGGGTTCACTATGCCGAGGCGTGGAGCGAGTTAAAGGAACTCGCGGAAACGATGAATATCCCGGTCACCACCAGCCTGGAGGGCAAGAGCGCGTTCCCTGAAAATCATCCGCTGTCGTTGGGGTCCGGCGGTCGCACCCTTCCAAAAGCGGCCTTTGAGTTTCTGCAGGAAGCGGATCTGATCTTCGGTGTCGGCTGCAGCTTTGCCCTGACCGGTTTCGGCGTACACATGCCACGGGGCAAGAGGATCATTCAGGCGACGCTCGACCCGATGGACGTAAACAAGGATGTTGCCGTGGAAAAAGCGCTGGTGGGCGATGCCAAACTCACCTTGCAGGCGTTGTCCGAAGCATTGAAAAACCAGAACATGCAAAAGTCCAAGCAGCGAGGGGATCAGGTACCGGCCAAGATTGCAGCCGTCAAGGAGGCCTGGCTGGCTGAGTGGATGCCCAAACTGACCTCCGATGCATCGCCCATCACACCCTACCGGGTGATCTGGGACCTGTTACATACGGTAGATGCGGGCAACACCATCATCACCCATGACGCAGGCAGCCCGAGGGACCAGATCTCGCCCTTCTGGGAAAGTATCGAACCGCTTAGCTATATCGGCTGGGGCAAGACCACCCAGTTGGGGTACGGGCTTGGGCTCGCCATGGGAGCCAAGTTGGCCAGACCGGATGCGCTCTGTATCAATGTCTGGGGCGACGCTGCGATCGGCTTTACCGGGATGGATTTTGAAACGGCAGTACGTGAAAAACTACCCATCCTTTCCATCCTGTTCAATAATTTCTCCATGGCCATCGAGATTCCGATCATGCAGGTTGCCACCGAGAAATATGGCAGTACTGATATTTCCGGCAACTATGCCGATATGGCCAAGGCATTCGGTGGCTATGGGGAACGGGTTACCGCCGTGGAAGAGATCATTCCCGCCATCGAGCGGGGCATAGAATCCACTCGTGAGGGCAAGGCTGCTCTATTGGAATTTATCACCAACAAAGAGTCCGCTTTCTCCACTTTCCGATAGCCATATGCCAAAACTAAGGAAAGGTTCGACGGCAAGAGATTTGGGTCAGTTGCGGGGACCAAATTGGGGTGACCGGTCGCTGCAATTTATAAACGGATGAATGCGGCGCACGAGGCGGATTCGGCCTCTGGCACCTGATTCTTGCACAAAAACCCCGAAATAAATGAAGAAATCGCCTACACGTGCCGCCTTTGTCAGATAAGACTTGAATTTTGTCCGTTAAGTTGGTTCCATTGCCATCCTGCTGCAAAGTATAGAGAGAAGCGATCTCATGCAGATTTCTAGAATATACCTGCTCTTGGTACTAACGTCGTTATATTCTATGCACTAATCTCGCTGTTGATGCCGGACGACTATTTGCAGCAACTCGCTGTACTGGGCATCGGCATGGTCCTTTCCCTGCTGGGTCCCTTTTTGATTGTCAGTCGCGCAGTGGGTGGGCGGGACCAGCGGATTGCCGTTAAAGACAAGGATCTGGCGGCGAGGAATGAGGAACTGCTGGAGACCCGCAGGAAGGCCCAGGAAGTAGCGACCCTCGATGATTTGACCGGTGCCTACAACAAACGTCATTTCGGCGAACTGGTCGCTCGTCACTGCGCCATTGCTACCCGTGGAAACTACATCTTCTCCATCTGTTTGACCCAAATCGATGGCTTTGACAATGTGGTCCAGAAATTTGGCGAGAGAAAGGCTGACGAAATATTGGGCCTGTTTGTTACCGTCGCCAAGTCATCCTTGAGAGAGGTCGATGTCGTAGCCCGTCTGGACGGAGAAAAATTCGGCTTGTTCCTTTCCGATGCAGGGGAAGAGGACTCGCGATTATGGCAGTCAATCGGATGGGAGACTTAATCCACCAGATCCGTGTTTCAGACGATGATCCGTCATTCAGGATTTCGACATCGGCCGGGATTACGGAATTCCGGGACACCGTGGGCGAAGAGCAGATGATGATTGATGCTGATCAGGCACTCGGGTATGCAATCGCTGAGGGTGGCCACAGGGTTGCCGCTCATGTTCACCCAGACAAGCCGGCTCCTGCTGCCGATGCGGAAACTCCGGCTGCCGACGCGGAAGCGCCTGCTGCCGGTGCCGAAACTCCTGCCGCTGGTGCGGAAACTCCTCCTGCCAGTGCCGAAACTCCTCCTGCCAGTGCCGAAACTCCTGCCGCCAGTGCTGAAACTCCTGATCCCAGTGCGGGTGCCGCTGATCCCAGCGCGTAGCAATGTGCCGTTCAAACCGGCACTGAATTCCTCACTTGGGGTGTTGATTGCCTAACGGGGCCCCGGGCTGTTGGAGGCGAAGAAAACAAGCAAAGTCATATCCTCCTTGATTTCGAAGAAGGAATGATCCGAAGTGGCCCGCACGTACAGTACATCCCCCGGTTCCACCTGGTGATCTTCATCTTCCACCCGCAGGTGGGCCTTTCCCTTTAACACGTAGTAGATCTCATCCTCGTCATGGGGTCCCTGCATGTCTTTTGAACCGATTTGTAAGTGGTAGATCCCACAACTCAGTGAAGGTACGCGCATGAATTCCATGTATTCCACCGGGTCGCCCTTCAGATTTTTCTGAAGTTCCTTCAAATGGAAGACCTGCCAAGCTTTCTCTGCCATCACTTTCTCCAGACAGCGCAAGAGTCATCGCGAAACGCGCTTGCGTCAAAGTACACCCTTGCACGAGGGCAGCCAGCGCAGAGTTTAGACTTAAATGGACGCGGGAGGTAGTCTCCAACGCGCTCTAATTCTGCATCTCACCAGCGTTGCCGGCACATCATGCAGGCGTCGTCGGGCTCACGAACCTCGACCGTGGAGTGGTCCCTGGCTGCTGTCGGTCACCGTTATTCACCCCAATCCTGCAGTTGCGACTCAACCAGACTCGTTAGCAGCTTGATCTGCCCAGTACCCGAATTGAGCGCAGGAACATAGTGGAACTCCTCGCCGCCGCTATTCAGGAACAACTGCCGATTTTCAATATTGATCTCTTCCAGCGTTTCGAGGCAGTCCGCGGCAAAACCCGGGCAGATGACAGTCACCGATCGTTTACCCTCTTCCGGCAGTTCCATGAGTGTCTGATCGGTGTAGGGCTGCAGCCACTCGGCGCGACCGACTCTTGACTGGAAGGTGACCCGCCACTGCCGGTCGTCCAGCGACAACTGCGACGCAACCAGTTCCGCTGTCCTGCGACACTGTTCCGGGTAGGGATCCCCTTTGTTAACCTGGCTCATGGGAATGCCATGGAAGGAGAAGACCAGCAGTGATCTTTTGTCGGCCTCCTCCTTATAACCCGCCAGAGACTCGCAGAGAGCGCTGATGTAGTCCGGGTGTTCGTGATACTGTTCTACCCATCGAAGCTCCGGCAGGTTCGCTTGCTTCTTCAAAGCCAGGGCAACCCGGTCGAATACGGGAGCATAGGTGGCCGCTGCGTACTGGGGAAAGAGAGGGATCACGATAGTCCTTTTCACATTGGCCGCCGCCAGTTGCTGTATGACGGCGTCAATAGACGGATTGCCGTAGGTCATGGCATAGCTGACCAGCGGTGTCTGACCGATCTTTGCCAACGCCAGTTGCGACTTGAGTGCCTGACACTGCTCTGCCGTGATGGCGCGAATCGGTGCATCGTCGTCACCCCAGATAGCGGCATACTTGTGCGCCAGTTTTGCAGGTCGAAACGGCAGGATGAATGCCCACAGCAACGGCAGCCAGAGCGCGCGGGGCAGGTCGACGACATGCGGGTCGGAGAGAAATTCCCTCAGGAACTTCCTGATGTCACTTTTGCTGCAACTGTCGGGCGTTCCGAGGTTGACCAACAAGACTGCTGTATCGGCTGATTGTGTCACTGCAAGGGTACTCGTTCACTACTTTGCATAGCTGTTATAGATGGTCTCTATCCATCGGGCTTCGTTGATGAATCCGGATCCCCAGCTCTGCCACTTGGAACCCAGGCCTTGCGCTTTGATCTCCTCCAGAGACTTTCCAGCAGCCCTCGCTTTCTCGACGATCGCGGTGGTTGCGCTGAGCATGGCATGGAAGTCCTCCACATCGTCTTTTGTCGCCAGCGATCCATGACCAGGAATCACCTTGGTATCAGACTGAATCATCTGCAGAACCTTGCCCACATTCATAGTATATCCCTGTACCGAGCCGCCGCTGGATAAGTCAACAAAGGGGAACGCGCCTTTGAACATGTGATCACCCATGTGCACGACGTTGGCACTGGTGAATTGGACAATGCTGTCCCCGTCGGCATATGCTTCAGCCTGATCTCTTCGCCATTGAAGTAGACGCTGATGCTGTCCCCATAAGTGACGATTGGCAGAGCGACCTTTGCGCTTTCCCCGCCGACCATTCGGCCCCTGACATTTTCATGGGCGATGATCAATCCGTCGGCCCCGAAATTGACGTTGCCCCCCACGTGATCACCATGAAAGTGCGTGTTGAGGATGAAGGCCGGTTTTGAGCTGTTTAAGGCGGCAACTGCAGCACGGATCTTTTTTGAAAGGGGAGCATATTGACTGTCGATGATGAGCACGCCATCGTCGCCAACGGACACGCCGATGTTGCCGCCGGACCCCACCAGCATGTAGACACCCTCGGCAACCGGGATGGTTTGAATTGACACGGCCGCAAATCGGTCTGCCGGCGCGGCCAGACTGGTGCCTGCGCTGTACAGGACCAGCAGGGAAACTATGTTGATCAGGGTGATCTTTCTCATGGATCAGTTCTCCTTTGATTAACTTATGAAAAGCAATAGATACACTATATTAACCTGTACCAGAATAATGAACATATCCAGGTTACCCAAGCCATGTGGAACCGGGAGTTTGAGGGAAGGATTCAGCCTGGTTCACGAATTCACCGTTCAGTAAAGCGGGTATGGCCACATTGCAGGCAGATGTCGAGCAAGAGTGTGCGATTCACCGAATCCATGCGGGTCCAGATAGCCGCTTACAGTTGGTAGCGTGACTTGACAGAATTGGCAATCAGGAGTGTTAATGTGATGGCTTCCAGCTAAGATGGACTGAACGCAGTAGAGAAAGGAATGGAAATGAATAGCAAGAATCGCAAACTCAGGAACCTCGTAGTCAATCCATATTTTCAGCTCAAGCTAAGCCTCTATTACGTTGCCAGTGGGCTTCTTATCATCGGGGCGATGATCATACTGATCTACGAACGTCTCATGGAGGTACACAGGTTTCAATACCGGAAGCACTAGAACGATTAACCAAGGGGACTGATCCCTCCCTAAACAGTGACTTCAGTTAGGAGCGTTGGGACATGATAAAGCACAACCCTGATAACGAGAGAATCAAACACAAGTATCTAGTTTTCCAGAAGGAAGCCAGGCAGCAAAGCGAGGCGACAATCGATTCCATTGCGAAGTCGTTCAGCCGATTTGAGGAATACACTCAGTGGCGAGATTTCCGGCGATTTCACTTTGGGCAGGCTGTAGGATTCAAGCGACATCTACTCTCACAGAAAAACCACAGGACGGGCAAGCCGCTTTCTAAGTCCACCATAGGCATTACCCTTAACCACCTGAAACGATGCTTTGAGTGGCTGTCACAGCAGCCAGGGTACAAGTCCAGACTGAATTACTCTGACGCGGAATATTTCAACCTTTCCGAAAAGGATACTCGTATCGCATCATCAGCTCGACCCAGACCCTTTCCGACCATGGAGCAGATCAAGCATGTCATCGAGTCCATGCCAGCCGGTAGCGATGTCGAACTGAGAAACCGGGCGTTGATTGCATTCACCCTGCTAACGGGCGCGAGAGACAGTGCAATCGCCTCCATGAGTCTGAAACATGTGGATTTAGTCGAGTGCTGCTTCTTCCAGGACGCCCGAGAGGTGAGTACCAAATTCAGCAAGACGTTCCCTACCTACTTCTTTCCTGTTGGAGATGACGTTCTTCAGATCATCTACGACTGGATAGTGTATTTGCGGGAGAATCTGCTATGGAGTAATGAAGATCCCTTGTTCCCAGCAACGGCGGTCGAGGTCAGCGATCAGAACCAGTTCCAGTCTGCTGGACTAAGTCGGCAGCATTGGAAGACGGCCAGTGCGATCCGTGCCATCTTCAAGGAGGCGTTCGAGGCGGCTGGCCTGGTTTCCTGTAACGTCTCTTCTCTTGATTTTCTTACGTCCTGAATGAGTTGGGGTTCACAGATTCGTGGACAGGTCACCCTTACTGTGTCTTCACTCTTTTTGTCCGTATAGTACCAATAACCATCGTAGTGAGTGTTCTGTAGTAGTTTGTCTATTGATCCGTGTGACCAAACTGGTTTTTGTCTCCTAGTCATTACTCCATTGGTCATCAGGTGATCTCTGATCTCGTCTATAGACAATCCTTCCCTATACCAGTCATGAATATTTACTACCCATTCACTTTCCTCTGAATCAACTACGAGACGACTGTTCTCCAATTGATACCCGAACGGGGGAGGACCTCCTTTCCATCCTCCATCTTTAATTCGTTGAAGTTTCCCAATCCTGAACCTCTCAGTTCTCAAGAAGTTATCGTATTGTGAAAATTCAGACATGATCCCCAACATCAGATTGGTCTGAGGGTCACTGATGATCATTTCACCAGTCGGGGTATGAAGGGTAACTTCGTTTTTAATCTGTGTGACGTCAGCCCATATGGTACCACTTAGCCCTGTTTGCTAAGAGACACTTCTGCTAATTTAAACTGAAGCAGAGGAGTTTCAAATGAGCCTGTCAAACACAGAAAAGCACGTTAAGGATATACGACGCAAGACCCGCCGTAAGTTTTCATCAGAAGAGAAGATCAGAATAATACTGGACGGATTGCGCGGTGAGTATTCAATCGCTGAGCTATGCCGCAAAGAAGGCATTAACAATAATCTCTATTATTGCTGGAGCAAAGACTTCCTGGAAGCCGGTAAGAAACGACTGGCTGGTGATACGGTTCGGGAAGCCAGCACAGATGAAGTGGTTGATCTCAAGAAAGAAGACACCGACCTCAAGCAAGCGGTGGCTGAACTGTATCTACGCAATGACTAGCTCAAAAAAAGTCTGACTGGGCAGGATGTGACCTTGGGCGAAGACTGATGCGTAGCGCATCTGAAAAGCTAGCCATCATTCGCCTGGTTGAAGACTCTGAGCTATCGGTTCGCAGAACACTGTTAGAACTCAAGGTAAGCAGGAGCAGTTTCTATCGTTGGTATCGAGCCTATGAGCAAGGTGGGTTTGAGGGATTAGAGAAC
>Ga0187833_10000130_pt1 | contig 81894 bp, 74 predicted proteins | sample ETNtaG_37_FD_167968 | JGI IMG/M metagenome (GOLD analysis project Ga0187833, IMG submission 167968) | Marine microbial and viral communities from oxygen minimum zone, Eastern Pacific Ocean - ETNP2014_SV_400_PacBio MetaG (Illumina Assembly) | ecosystem: Environmental > Aquatic > Marine > Hypoxic... | reverse complement strand
TTGATTTTACTTATGGACTAAGGACTGAAAATCCGCGTGTCGGTGGTTCGATTCCGCCCCTGGGCACCATTTTTCTCATTTAATTTCAATATTAAAGCCGTAGGTCATCGTCTGTTCCAGGGACTAAAGTTTCTTGCATCGCAAAGCCTTGACTATTTTCTCTGGGGTGATCGGCAAATCGAAAACCCGGACGCCGACGGCGTCAGCGACCGCATTGGCGACTGCCGGGGCGACCGGGGTCAACGCCGGCTCGCCAATCCCTTTGGCGCCGAAAGGCCCCATGCCGCTGCGCGATTCCAGTATGATGGCTTGATACCGCGGTACGTCCATCGAGGTGGGCATTAGATATTCGCTGAAAGAAGGCGACATCAATTGCCCATTTTCATAGACCAATTCCTCGCTCAAGGCATATCCCTGACCCATATGAGAGCTACCTTCGATCTGCCCGGCCACGGCCGCGGGATTGATCGCTTGACCGATATCGTGAGCGCCGACGCTCTTGAGCACTTCGACTTCACCGGTTCCCGTGTCCACCGCCACTTCGACCGCCTGTGCGCCGAACGTAAAGTCGGGAAAAACCCGGCCTTGCCCGGTTTCGCGATCGATTGGTTCGGTAAAGGGCGCCCGGTACATGGCCAATTCCGACCGCAGAATGCCTTCCGAGGCACAAATGGCGACAAAATCCTTGAGGTCCATACTGTAGTCGGGCTGATCGGCAACAAAAATCCGCCGTTCGCCCAAATCAATAGTCTCCGGCGGAACCTTCCATTCCTTGGCGGCGCGTTCGACGAAACGCGCGCGGACCGCTTCGGCGGCCAGACGAACCGAATTGCCCGACATCAGCAGTCCGCGGGTCGCCGTTGTTGTGCCCGCCAACGGCGTTGTCGCCGAATCGCTGTTGTATATCGTCACATTGTCAAGACCAACGCCCAGCAATTCGGCCGCGATCTGACCCAGAGCCGACGTCTGGCCGGCGCCAATATCGGTTATGCCGGAACGCACCACGACCGTGCCATCCATTTCCATGCCGACCCAGGCTTCGGAGGTGTCATGAACCCAGGTCATCCGGCCATAGCTTTGTTGATAGGCAGCGACCCCGCGGCCCACTTTGATTGCCCCATGGTCCGGTGTCTTCTCGCCCAATGCGGTCCAGGCCTGATCCATGCAGTCCTCGGTCCACGTAGCGCTTTCGATGGGAAATCCGGTGGACATCGTATCGCCCGTGGCAATGAAATTGCGGCGGCGCAATTCCAACCTGTCCAAACCCAGGATCTTGGCCGCCTCGTCCATTTGCGCTTCGTAAGCCACACAAGCCTGGGCCGAACCAAAGCCGCGAAAGGCACTGGTGAACATATTGTTGGTGGCGGCCGCGACGGCATCGATTTTGAGATTATCGACACGATAGGGGCCCGGTGCCGCGACCGCGTTGTAGAGCAGCACATAAGGGCTCAAGAAGACATAAGCGCCTGCATCCGTGGTAATGGAGACTTCCAGCGCGGTGATTTTGCCGTCCTTGGTAAACCCGGTGCGATGTTTGATATGGAACGGGTGCCGTTTGCCGTGGCCGAAGAAGGAGTCCTCCCTGGTGTAGGCAAGGCGGACCGGGCGCATGGTATGGCGCGCCAGCAGCGCCAAATAGATTTCCACGGTGACGTCTTCCTTGCCGCCAAATCCTCCGCCTACCAAAGATCCTATAACGCGAACTTTGTTGTGCGGCAGATCCAACGCGTCGGCGACGTAACGAAAATGTTCAATCACCTGGGTCGACATTCGGATGTTGGTGACTTCAAACTCATCGACCCAGGCAAGTCCGACTTCGGGTTCCAGAAATGCATGTTCTATGAACTGTGTCTGGTAGATGTTTTCGACAATCGTTGCCGCTTCCGCGAAGCCTTTCTCCACATCGCCTTTACGTATCTTGTGCTCGGCAACGACATTGTTGCTGCCTTGCACCACCGGAGCGCCGGGCTTCATTGCCTCGAAGGGATCGGATACGACCGGCAATTCCTCCAATTCGAACTCGATCAAGGCGATAGCTTTTTCGGCGATCGCAACGGTTTCGGCCGCCACCAAAGCCAGTGGTTCACCATGATAGCGAACGGTTTCCTTGACCAGAATTTGCTGATCGGTGTCCGTCCGCTTGCGTCCCGTCTGACCGGGCAGATCCGTTGGCGCCAGACGGCCCGGCAGCTCGGCGGCGGTTAACACGGCGGCGACGCCGGGCAGATTACGTGCCTTTGTCGCGTCCAAGCGTTTCAGACGTGCGCTTGCCAGAGGAGACCGCAGGACTTTGGCATGCAACATACCGGGCATGACGTGGTCGCCGGCGTAACGCAATTCTCCCGTCGATTTGCCACGCGCATCGGTGCGTGTTAGCGGTTTACCGACTTGACGATATTGCAGGTTGGCTTGGGCCGCCGGTTCCGTGGTCGGGTCATTCATCCTTGCTCTCCTCCGTCACGCATGACCTTTGCCGCCGACTGAATGGCATCAAAGACCCTTGTGTAGCCGGTACAGCGGCATAGGTTGCCGCTCAATCCCAAGCGCAAGTCGTCGTCGGTCGGATCGGGATTTTCATCCAATATGGATTTTGCCGCGATGATCAGTCCCGGCGTGCAATAGCCGCATTGGATCGAGCCCATCTCGGTGAATGCTTTTTGCAGGGGGTGTAGCTGCTCGCCCTTGCCAAGCCCGGAGACGGTGGTGATGGACCGGTCGTCGAGCGTGGCGGCGAAGGTCAGGCAGCTATCCACGGCGATACCATCAACCAAGACCGCGCAAGCGCCGCAATCACCTTTTTCGCAACCGCTCTTGACGTCGAAATATTCCAGGCCACGAAGTACTTCCAGCAAGGTTTGATTAGCCGTGATGGTGGTTTCGCGGCGGCGGCCATTGATTTCCAAAGTGATGCTTTTTTCGTTGGCCATACTATTGGTTTCCTTGAGATTTCAGTTCGAGTGCGTTGGTGAGCAGCCGTTTGGTCAGTACGCCCACACAATGACGGCGATAGTCCGCCGAGGCGCGGAGGTCGTCGATCGGACTTGACTCCTCGATTGCTTGAGCGGCGGCCTCGGCGATCAATTCGCTGCTTAATGCCTTGCCGATCAAGATGTTTTCCGCTTCCCGCGCCCGCAGAACGGTTGGTGCCACGGCGCCCAGTGCTATGCGGACAGCGGAACAAATGCCGCCATCGAACTCGACCGCCACGGCAACGCCGGCGACAGTGATGGCATCGCCCTTGCGGCGGGCCAATTTGTAAAAGGCGTTCGTCGCGCCTTTTGGCGGAATCGGAAAGGAGATCTCGGTGATCAATTCATCGCGCTGCAATTGGTTGTTCTTGAAGCCGAGATAAAACTCATCAAGCGGCAACACGCGTTGTCCGGCCTTGGAGGCCAGCTGCAATTCCGCGCCCAATGCCAACAACGGCGGCATCAAATCGGCGGCCGGCGAGCCGCAGCAAAGATTGCCGGCCAAAGTGGCGGTATTGCGGACCATCATGCCGGCGAAAACCGTCGCGGCCTCTGCCAGCGCCGGGGCCAGTGTGCATAGGTCGCGATGTTTCAAGACATCACTAACCGTCGTTCCCGCACCCAGCGATACGCGCCCGTCATCGATCTTGATGTAACGAAGTTCGGCGACACCGCATAGACTAACCAAGCTTGTCGGCGCTTCCCCACCGGCGCGAAGGTCGACCACCAGATTGGTGCCGCCGCTGAGCGGCCTGACATTGCCCGTGGCGTCGGATGCGACAAGTTCCAGGGCCTCATCAAGGTTAGCCGGCGACAATATTTCGAATTCGGCGAGCATGTTATAGTCCCATTTCTCTTAGTTTCGCGCGGTAGTACATCTGACTCGATCGCAACAGGTCACCAGCCGCTAAACGTCCCAACCGCCATCGACGGTGATTTCTTGTCCGGTCATGTTGCGGCTTTCCTCGCTCGCCATGAAAAGCACGGCATCGGCGACGTCCTGCGGCTCGGTGACGCTGCGCAGAGCCATTTCCTGAACGTATTCATCGTAGACCTGATCAAAGGTCCAGCCACGTTTCCTGGCTTTTTCCTCGCACAGTTTATCCATTCGCGGTGTATGCACGATGCCGGGACAGACGACATTGACGTTGATGCCGTATTCACCGGCATCCAAGGCGACGGTGCGCGTCAATCCACGGACCCCCCATTTAGATGAACTGTAGGCTGCCCGGTATTTGTAACCGCGCAGGCCGGAGGTACCGCCAATGTTGACGATCTTACCGCTTTTTTGGCTTATCATCGTGGGGATCACATATTTAATTGGCAAAAATGTGCCCAGCACATTGGTTCGCAAGACTTCGTTGAAGTCATCGGGATCGATTTCCCAGGCCGGCGTTTCAATCGGCCCGGTCATGCCGGCGACGTTGACGAGAATATCGATCTTGCCGGAGAAAAATTCCCGTGCCGCGGCCGCCATGGCGGCGACATCCGAATCCACGGCGACATCGGTTTTGACCACTTCGACGCGCCGCCCGAGATCGCGGGCTTGTTGCGCCACCTCCTCCAAAGGTGGCACATCGCGGGCGGCCAACAGCAGATCGGCGCCCTCGCGAGCCAAGGTCAAGGTAATTGCTGCACCCATGCCCTTGGCGGCACCCGTAACGACCGCGTTCTTGCCTTCGACTCTCCCCGTAGCACTCATGGTATTCTCCTTCGACTAAATCGTTTGTTTTTCCTAATTTGAACCGTCATTGGTGGGTCCATAGCCACCACCGCCGCAGCTCTCGAGGATGACCAGGTCGCCTCGGTTGAGCGTGACGTTGGCCTTGCCCGGCAATTGATATGTCTCGCCCGCCGTGGTGATGATGTTCACTTGAAAAGCCGATCCCGCTTGACCGCCCTGCAACCCATAGGGTGGAATTCTTGCTCTTTCGAACATGCTGGTCAGCGAAATGTCATCTTCGGTTATCAGGTATTCGCGGTGCAGTCCGTCGCCGCCTCGATGTGCGCCGCGGCCGCCGGATCCGCGACGCAGCTTTTGGCATGCGATCTTAACCGGATATTCCGCTTCGATGACTTCCGCCGGCGTATTCATGACATTAGACATGTGTACCCTTAGCACTGGCATGCCGTCACGGTCGTGCCGGGAGCCTTCGTCGCCGCCAACGATGAGGGTATCTACGTTTTCAATCGACATTTCCGGGCCCTCTTCTGGCATTTCGAGATTTAGTATGAACCCAACGACCAGCTTGCCTGTATTTCAGCAATATCCATGGTGCATGCCAGAAGAACAGCCATAATCGGTCGCAACGATTAATGCCGGCTTGAAACACACAGTCGAATTAGTTGGCAGCAATTAATCATACAGCCGGATCAGAAATCCGAAACCGCTTAGGCCAGTGTTACTAATCGTCATACTGCGCGAATTGATCACGCCGCCATTTGAGGGCGGCGGGCAATCCGTCGCGTTGTCTAATTTCGGTGAACTGGACACCGACGTCAGTCTTCGCCGCGTAGAGTGGCGCCACAACGTCGAGACCGGCCTGCATCGCGTTGGTGAAGCCGGCGGCATCGGCACCACGATTGATGGACAGTTTTGTGAATTCCAGTGCCTCGGGCGAGATCAGGGCCAGGCGTTTGGCGTATCTGAGGGTTTTTTCTTCCAGTTCATCTAACGGAACAATCCGGTTGATCATGCCCAGATCAAGCGCCGTTGGTGCATCGATAAAATCACCAAAATACAGCAGTTCACGCGCCTTTTTGTAGCCGATCATCCATGGCATGACGATGCCCGGTCCGGCGTTGGAGAAATGGATTTCCGGTTCGCCGAAGATGGCATTGTCGGCCGCGATCGTAAGGTCGCAATACATCGCCAGTTCGCAGCCGCCGCCAAGCGAGTGGCCCTGGACGGAAGCGATCACTGGCTTGCGCATTCTCCAGGGGATCATCTCGAAGCGTAAATCTTCGGTCAATGACCCATGCCACTTCAACGCGTCGTAACGCCGTTCCGCCCGTTCCGGACTATCGTTATCGATGTCATAGCCGACGCAAAAGCTCCGTCCTGCGGCGCGCAGAATGGCGACACTCACTGATTCGTCATCATCGGCGCGCAACAGCGCCTCGCTGACGCCGCTTCGCAGCTCGTGACTGATCGCGTTCAGTTTCTCCGGCCGGTTCATCGTGATGATGGCGATATTGTCATCGGTTTCGTATAGGACTATTTCTTCGGTCATGTCTTGTTCTCCTCTTCACAATTTGACGTGTTGAGTGCGTCGACGATGATACATCGAAGTATTCGACCGCAACGATTGGGGACAATGATCATCATAACGGTGCAAATAACCAGACTAATTGAAGGTGCCTAAATCGCTCCGCTCTTTTGGAAACCGGCGATGGCGTCATTGCTAAAGCCAAGTTCCCCAAGAATGTCATCATTGTGCTGGCCGACTGTTGGGGGCGGGGCCGCGACGCCTGGCCCGCCGTGGCCTAATTTGAAACCCAAATTCACGGCATGAAAATCGCCTGCTATTCCCGGAGGTGGCGGTAGGGGTAGAAACATCTCGCGATGTGTGAGTTGCGCATCATCGCGCAGTTCTCGCACTTGCTTGTTCTTACTGGCTGGAATCCCCACTGCATTCAGCCGTCGCCCCCAATTTTCCGCGGTATCGTTGACGAAAGCCTCTGTCATCAAGCGCCGAAATTCGTCTGCATGTTCAATACGCGCCTCAATGGTTGTGAAGCGTTCGTCTTCAGCCAGATCACCCCGGCCAACTTCACGCGCCCAGGCTGCAAACTGAGCCGGCGTGACTGCAGAGACTGTCACGGTGCCATCGGCAGTGGAAAACACCGTAGACGGCCCCCCCGAGCCAGGTACGCCGTTTCCCGTAATTGGCGGATCCACGTCGTAGTTAATCGGTAGTGCTGCTAGCGGGCTCATCAATGAGACCGCCGTGTCCAACATGGAAACATCCACATAGTCTCCCTGCCCTGTTTGCGTACGCCTAAAGAGCGCACTGGCGACCGCGAACGCGGCGTTCATACCCGTCGTCATGTCGCACATCCAAAAGCCAACTTTCGTTGGTCCCGTCTCCGGGGAACCGGTAACCGACATGATTCCAGAGGCCGCTTGAATAACCGGGTCATAGGCAGCCGCTTGCGAACGGGGTCCACTTTGCCCGAAACCGGAGATGGAACAATAGACGAGCTGGGGGTTTAGCGCGCGAAGGCGTTCTTGCCCGAAACCGAGTTTGTCCATGGCGCCCGCTTTGAAATTTTCCACGAGAACATCGGCGCGTTCGACCAGGCGATCGACGATCGCACGTGAGGCTTCGTGTTTAAGATCCAAACTCAAGCTTCGTTTACCGGAGTTGACGGCCGAGGCGAGCGCTGACATGCCAGCGGCCGTGCTTTCAGGCGTCGGCGCCAACAACCTGCGCCCTTGGTCCCCGCCACTGGGATGTTCAACTTTGATTACTTCGGCGCCGAGTAGCGCCATCTGATACGTTGAATAAGGCCCTGCAAGGACCTGAGTGAAATCGACCACGCGGATGCCAGCAAATGGTTTAGCCATGCAACGTCTCCAGTAATGCAGCCTTTGATACGGGTAAAATTGACGAGATATACAACTTAACAGAGGCGACTGACGAAGCCAATCAAGCGCCCGCTCTTCGGGAACACGAAAGGACATCCGGCTTGCACAATGTCATCGAGCTTTATCATGAAATGCACAATATCGTCTTACCGGTGGATGCAGCCTGGTGGTCGGTTGGATGGACGCAGTGGCCGAAGCGATCCCGTTAAATTGGTTGCGAGGCGGATCGACGGCCATTATCGAGCCACCGCCATCGCGTCCAATACCCCAGGTGGACAGCGGCACAAAGGTACTATCGTCAAACATCCGGGTAGGCGTCGGAAACGGCTACGTAGACAATCGCGATCCCGGCTAAAAACAACAAAAATGACCCAGGACAATTGACAACAGAGATGGAATTCGACCACCACATCGCAATGTGGTATTAGCCGGTTCCAGCCTTTTCCATATTCCCAAAATTTTCTTTTCCAAGGTTTTTGTAATGCGCGATCTGCAACTTCCCGGCCGTTCCACCGTCCATTCTGCCAATGGCATGGCGGCGACCTCCCATCCCTTGAGCACGCTTGCTGCGTTGGAAGTCCTGCGTCGGGGTGGCAACGCGGTTGATGCCGCCGTCACTGCTTGTGCCGTGCAATGCGTGGTGGAGCCCATGTCAACGGGTATCGGCGGTGATTGCTTCGCTCTGCTGGCCCCTGACGGCGGGCCGGAAGTTATTGGCCTGAATGCATCCGGCTGGGCGCCCAAGACCCTGACGGCGGAACATTTGCTGGATCAGGGTGTTTCCGCTATCCCCATTCAGTCGCCCCATGCGGTCTCGGTGCCCGGAGCCATTGACGGCTGGCACATGCTGCTGCGCGACCATGGCACGATTGATCTGGACCAGGCCCTGCAACCGGCTATCGGTTATGCTGAGGACGGATTCGCCATCACGCCCAGGGTTGGTGTTGATTGGGACCGCAACGTGGCCAAGTTATCGGCGGATGCCTCTGCAGCGGCTAAATATCTGAACAATGGCCGCGCGCCCAAGGCGGGGGAGATCTGGCGTCTGCCGGAACTGGCGGAAACCATGCGGACCGTCGCCAAGGAGGGCCGGGATGGCTTCTATAAGGGCCGGGTGGCCGAGGACATGGTGGAATACCTCGCCAGCCTGGGTGGCTGCCATGCCATGGATGACTTCACCGAGTTCGCCGGTGAATACGTGACGCCGATTTCGACGGATTACAGGGGCCACACCATGTGGCAGATCCCGCCCAACGGCCAGGGCATCACCGCCTTGATGATGTTGAATATTCTCGGTGATTACGATCTGACCAAGATGGATCCGAATAGTGTCGAGCGTCTGCACCTGGAAACCGAGGCCTCGCGCATGGCTTATGCGGCCCGCGACCGTTTCGTCGCCGATCAGCGCCAGGCGGATGTTCCCGTCGAACACATGCTGTCGGCGGAATTCGCCGCCGAGATGCGCGCGCAGATCAAGATGGACAGCGCCATCGAAGCACCGGAGGCCACGGGCCCGGTCTACCGCGACACCATTTACATGTCCGTGGTCGACAAGGACCGTAACGCCTGTTCCTTCATCAACTCGCTCTATATGCCGTTCGGCTCCGGCCTGGCCTCGCCGAAAACCGGCGTGATGCTGCAGAACCGTGCCGCCGGCTTCGTGGTCGAGCCGGACCATCCCAACAACGTGGCCCCGCGCAAGCGGCCCCTGCACACCATTATTCCCGGCATGTGCACCATGGATGGCAAGGTCGCCTATTGCTATGGCGTCATGGGCGGTGGTTATCAGCCGGTGGGCCACGCCCACGTGCTGACCAATCTGATCGACTATGGCATGGACCCACAAGAAAGCATGGACAGCCCCCGGGTATTCCATGTCGCCGGACGGCTGGATGTGGAGCGCGGCTTGAGCGAGGATGTCATGGCCGGCTTGTCAGCCCTGGGCCATGAAGTGGGTCGGCCCGACATGCCCTGGGGCGGTGGCCAGATCATCGCCGTGGATTGGGAGAACGGCACCCTGGCCGGCGGCTCCGATCCGCGCAAGGACGGTCTGGCCCTGGGCTATTAGTGGAGCAAGAGATGGCGGAGCAGTCGCAGCCTAAACGCGTCGCCCTGTGCGGGGTGATCCTGGAAAGTAACGCCTTTTCACCGGTCGCGGAGGAAGCTGATTTTCGCGAGGCTTTCTATCTGGAGGGCGCCGAGATTGTTACCCAGGCGCGCAGCCCGGTCTCGTCCCTGCCGCGGGAAATGGCGGCGTTCGTACAAACCATGGACGCGACTGGACCCTGGACGCCGGTACCTTTGATCCTGACCGGCTGTCCGCCCTGGGGACCTGTCGAGGGCAATTTCTTTACTGCCACGGTGGCGCGGATCGTCGCCGGCCTGAAGGCCGCCGGGCCGCTGGATGCAGTCTATATCGCCAATCATGGCGCCATGGTGGCGACGGATGACGGCGACCCTGACGGCACCCTTATGACAGCGATCCGCGATGTGGTGGGCGGGGATACGGCTGTGATCGCGACCTTGGATCTACACGGCAATATTTCCGAGGCCATGGCTACGGCTACTGATGCCATCATCGGCTATCAGACGAACCCGCATGTGGATCAAGTCCAACGCGGCGAAGAAGCCGCTTTGCTGATGCGCCAGATGTTTGCTGGTATGGCGCCGCGGCAGGTCCTAATCCGTCTGCCCCTGGTGCCGCCCTCGACCACGCTGCTGACGGCGGCGGGCCCCTATGGCGATTTGATCGACTATGGCCAGCGCCGATCGCGTGAGGAGGCGGGCGAGATCGTCAATGTTTCTGTGTTCGGTAATTTCGCTTTTTCGGATTCCCCCAAGAACGGCCTTGCAGTTGTCGTCACGGCGCGCAGCGATGAAACCAAAGCTGCCAGCCTGGCCAGTGAAATCGCCAGCCGCGCCTGGGGTAACCGGGCCGCCTTTACCCGCGAGATGATGTCCGTCGAAGACGGCGTCACCCTGGCGAATGTGGTGGCGCAAAACCCGGACCGCGCCTCGGTGATATTCTCCGATGCAGGCGACAATCCCGGCGGCGGCGGCGAAGGCCGGACGACTTGGCTGCTCTCGGCGCTGGTGGCTGGCGGCGCCCGTGGCGTCTATTACGGCTCGTTCTTTGATAAGGACCTAGCGGCGGAGGCGCATGCTCTGGGGATTGGTGCCGAATTCGACGCGGTCTTTAATCGCGGTAACGAGACCGAATTTTCCAAACGCTTCGAGGTCAAGGCCAAGGTCGTGAAGCTGCACGACGGCAACATGGTTGGCCGGCTGGGCGTTTACAAGAACCGCCAGCTACGGCTTGGCTCCAGCGCGGTACTTGAGATTGGCGGCGCGGGTGGCATTCTGGTCGTGGTGATCAGCTCCCGCCATCAGACGGCGGATCCGATGTTTTTCGAGATGTTCGGCCTGGATATTGCCGATGCGCGTACGGTCTGCGTCAAGTCGCGGGGCCATTTCAGGGCCGGCTTCATCCCCTGGTTCCCGTCCGAACAGGTCATGGAAATCGATACGGCGGGCCTGACCTCACCGGTGCTGAGCCGATTCAATTGGCAAAACCTGCCGCGCCCAGTCTATCCCATGGATCCCGAAACCACCTGGACGCCACTGGATAGTTAAGCCACCCATTCGCTGACCGGCGCGTTCGCCTCCTGCAGGGGTTGGCAGATCACATCCACTAGCGAAGGGCCAGGGCAGTTCAGGGCGGTGGCCATTTTACTTTTCAACTCGTCCGGGTCTTCCACCCGCCAGCTTTGCAGGCCATAAGCGTCCGCCACTTTTGCGTGATCAGTGGTAGAGAAATCGACCGAGAAATAACGTTCGTCAAAGCCAGTCTTTTGCCCCGCCTTGATCCAGCCAAAGACACTATTGGAAACCACCACGAATGTAATCGGCAGGCCCAACCGCGCCACGGTCTCCAACTCGCCGCCGTTGAAACCGAAGCTGCCATCCCCCATCACCGCTACCACCTTGGCGCCGGGCCGGCCGTGATAGGCGCCGATGGCCGCGGGCAGGGAATAGCCCAGGGCGCCGTGGGCTCGGTTGGAAAAGAACTGCCGCCCCGTGCGTCTGACCGGGTAATAGGCCGACAGATACGGACAGGGCGTGCCCGGATCGGCTATCACCACCGCGTCATCATCCAGCAGCTTGGACAAAGTAGCAACCAGGCGCTCAGGGCGGATGGGCCGCTCGTCGCTCGTGGCCAATTGTTGAAAGGCCGTGAACTTGGCCGCCTTGGCCTCGGCCACCGCCGCCGCGTTCAAATCGCGGGCCGGTGCCGCCGGGCTGCCGATAGCTGCATTCAGGGCGGCGAGTGCGAGATGGGCATCGCCGACCATGGCAGCTTCAGTTGGGTAGTTGGCGCCGATCACACCGGGGTCACTGTCGATATGGGCCACCTGACAGGCGCCGGGCGCGGGGAAGCGCCAGCGTTCTGTGGTCACCGAGCCGGCCCGGCAGCCGATCAATAGCAACAGATCCGCCGCCTCCATGAAGCGGCGGGTTTCCATGACGCCGCCGTTGCTGCCGACCACGCCGACGGCCAGAGGATGATCTTCGCTGATCGAGCCCTTGCCGCTAATCGTCGTGGCTACGGGGATAGCCAGTTGTTCGGCCAATCGGCCCAATTCCATCTCGGCTCCAGCTAGAACCACGCCGCCACCGCAGACGATTACCGGGTTGCGTGCCGCCATTAGCGCCTGGGCCAGGCGAGACACGGCGGCCGGGTCGGGGCCCGTGGGCCAGGCCGGATAGTGGCCCAGCTCTGGATCGCACCAGATATCAGCGGCATCAACAGCGCCTTTTTGCACATCGAACGGCAACGCCAGATGGGCCGCGCCAGGGCGTCCTGTGGTCATCTCGCGAAACGCGGTGCGCAGCAGTTTGGGTACATCCTTGGCCCGGTCAATGACGCCGTTCCATTTGGTCAAGGGGCGGAACAGGGCGGATTGGTCCAGCTCCGTCAGGGCATAGCGTCCGCGGGCGCCGACGGAAATATCCGTGGTGATGGCCAGGATGGGAATGGAGCTTTCGTTCGCCTCGATCAGGCCCGGCGCGATATAGGTGGCACCGCCCCCCGACGGCCCCTCGCAGACGCCAACCTTGCCCGAAACCCGGGCATAGCCATCCGCCATATAGGCCGCCGAACGCTCGTCACGGCTGAGAACATGCGTCATGCCGTGATTCAGGCGATGCAGCGCATCATAGAACGGCAGCGATGTGTCGCCGCAGAGACCAAAAATATAGTCCACGCCATGGCCCTGCAGCATATGCACCAAGGCCTCCGCGCCGCTCAACTGGTTCATCTTCATTCCCTCGGGTTACCTGGCTGATGCAACAATAATAAAGGGCCCGCGACGGAGTCGCGAGCCCTCTATTTCGTCAGACGTAAATTGGGTGTGGACGGTCGCGCCCAATAGCCTTTTTAGCAGCCGGCGGCTCTTTTCAGCTGCGCGGCAGGTTTGAACTTCAGAACCTTGGAAGCCTTGATCTTGATCGGCTCGCCGGTCTGCGGGTTGCGACCTTTGCGGGCGGCCCGCTTGGTGACCGAGAAACTACCGAAAGTACCAATGGTGTACTTGCCTTCTTTCTTGGCGGCTTTCAGGCCGGCCTGAATTTCGCCCATGACGAGGTCGACCGTGCGGCCGGCTTCTGCTTTTGAGAGTTTGCCTTTTTTGGCAACGCGCTCAACGAGTGCTGCTTTGCTCATATCTATGTTCCCACTGATGCCAGAAGTTGGTGATTCGTTTCATCTAGCAGAGCGACTCCTTCATGACAAGCACGACCCTTCGGATTCGCCTAGCCAGCCTGGACTTTAGGGTAATTGCGGGGTTTTTCACCAGTATTCGCGAGGTGTTGCGCCACGCGGCGATTCCAAAAAACCGTCCAAATAGGTGATTCGCACGACTTGCCAATTCACTAATTCACTGCCTTGACAAGTCTTCGGCCGTCTTCCGCCTAGTATGAGCGCGGCATGTCAAGGACATGCTGGCCAATGAAGTTCAGGATCATCTCGCGGCTGACCGGCGCGATGCGGGCGATAAAGGCCTCCCGCATATACCGCTCCACATGGAACTCCTTGGCATAGCCCATACCGCCATGGGTCATCACGGCGGTCTCGCAGGCGGTAAAACAGGCTTCCGCCGCCAGATATTTCGCGGCATTGGCTTCCGCCCCGCAAGGCTTGCCCGCGTCGTACAGGGCGGCGGCTTTCCAGACCACGGCGTCGGCGGCTTCCAGATGGGCCCAGGCCGCCGCAAGCGGATGCTGGATCGCCTGATTCTGGCCGATGGGCCGGTCAAAGACCACACGCTCCTTGGCGTAATCCACTGCCTTGCGCAGGGCCGCCCGGCCCAGGCCGACCGCTTCCGCCGCCACCAGAATGCGTTCGGGATTGATGCCGTCGATTAGGTAATAGAAACCCTTGCCTTCCTCGCCGATGCGGTCGGTCTCGGGCACTGGCAGGTTGTCATAAAAGGTCGCATTGGAATCGACCGCCTTGCGGCCCATTTTCTCGATCACCTGGGCTTCGCAATAGTCCCGGTCGAAATCGGTGTAGAACATGGTGATGCCGTCCATAGGCTTGGCGCTGTCCTCGCGCGCCGCCGTGCGAGCAAGCAGAAGTATCTTGTTGGCGGTTTGCGCGGTCGAAGTCCACATCTTGCGGCCATTGACGATGTATTTCTCGCCGTCCCAGACCGCCTTGGTCTCGATCCGGGTGGTATCCAGGCCCGCATTGGGCTCGGTCACACCGAAGCAGGTGCGGTCCTTACCCGCGATCAGGGGTGGCAGCAGGCGCTCTTTTTGTTCATCCGTGCCATGCACTACAATCGGATTGGGGCCGAAGATATTGATATGCACGGCGGAGCAGCCAGAAAATCCCGCCCCCGTTTCGGCGATGGTCTGCATCATCAACGAAGCCTCGATCACGCCCAGGCCCGAGCCGCCGTATTCTTCCGGCATGGCGATGCCCAGCCAGCCGCCATCCGCCAGATCCTTGACGAAGTCCTCCGGAAATTTGCCATCCGTATCGCGGGCCAGCCAATAGGCATCGTCATATTTTTCGCATAATTTGGCGATGGTATCGCGCACTGCGACCTGGTCGTCGGTAAAGGAAAGATCCATGATACATCCGGACGATGCCGGCCCCTGAATTTGCTACATTTGTGCCCTTTATAGCGGAACCGGGGGCGCTTGGCATAGGGGTGCATTGACGGTAAGTCCATGTGCCACGAGAATGCGGGCGAATTTTGTTTAAGTTTAAGGAGGTGCCGCCATGAAGGACGGCGTGATCAAGACCGGCGAAAACCGCTATCGGGAGACTTTTGGCCGCTATTACGAGGATTTCACTGTTGGCGATATCTACGAACACCGCCCCGGCCGGACCATCACGGAAGCCGACAATACCTGGTTCACCCTGCTGACCATGAACCAGCACCCGCTGCATTTCGACGCCGAATACGCCAAGCATTCGGAATTCGGCAAGCCCATCGTTAATTCTGCCCTGACCGTGGCCATCGTCGCAGGGATGAGCGTCTCGGACGTCAGCCAGAAAGCCATCGCCAATCTGGGTTGGACTGATATCGTCATGCCGGCGCCGGTTTTCAATGGCGATACCCTGTATGCGGAATCGGAGGTGCTGGGTAAAAAGGAGTCCAAATCCCGCCCCACCCAGGGCATTGTCGATGTCACAACACGGGCACATAAAGGCGACGGCACCCTGGTCATGAGCTTTAGGCGCACGGTCCTGGTGCCGAAACGCGGGCACAGCGTGGATGACAAAATTCTGGCCGCTCAAGAATAAGAGAGATTTAAGATGACTGAGACCCTGACAAACCGCGCGGGCGAGAGCATTACCCGCGAGGACGAGAGGCAATTGCTGGATACGGTGCAAAAGTGGCTGGAGCGGGATGTCCGCGACAAGGTTCTGAAACTGGAACATGCCGACGAATATCCCCACGAGATGGTCGAACAAATGAAGGAGCTGGGCCTGTTTGGGGCCACCATCGGCCAGGAATACGGCGGCCTGGGCTTGCCCGCCGGCACCTATGCCAAGATAGTCACGGCGGTGACCGAGGTCTGGATGTCGCTAAGTGGCATATTCAACTCACACCTGATCATGTCGGCGGCGGTAGAACGCTTTGGCACGGAAGCCCAGAAGCGTCATTACCTGCCGCGCTTCGCCACCGGCGAGTTGCGTGGCGCCCTGGCCTTGACCGAGCCCAATTGCGGTACCGATCTGCAGGCCATCCGCACCCGTGCTGTCCGCGATGGTGATGATTACGTGATCAACGGCACCAAGACCTGGATTTCCAACGGTATCGAGGGTGGTTGCGTTGCCCTGCTGGTTAAGACCGACCCGGATATGGAGCCACGGCATAAGGGCACATCATTGTTTGTCGCCGAAAAAGGCCCTGGCTTCAGCGTCGGGCGCAAGCTGGAAAAGCTTGGCTATAAAGGCATAGATTCAGCCGAACTGGTGTTCGAGGACTACCGCATCCCCGCCGACCAGCTGATTGGCGGCGAGGAAGGCTCCGGCTTCCGCCATGCGGTCGGCGGCCTTGAGCTGGGCCGCATCAACGTTGCGGCCCGTGGCGTTGGTCTCGCAAATGCGGCGCTACAGGCGGCCACCGCCTATTCCCAGGTGCGGGAAACCATGGGCAAGCCGATCTGTCAGCATCAGGCGATCCAGCTGAAGCTGGGCGATATGGCGACCCGGTGCGAGGCCTCGCGGCTGTTGGTGGAGGCGGCGGCAACGGCCTATGATAAGGGCCAGCGCTGCGATATGGAGGCGGGCATGGCCAAGCTGTTCGCCTCGGAATCCGCATTGGAGAACGCCACGGAATGCATGCGCATCCACGGCGCCTATGGCTATTCAAAGGAATTCCACGTGGAACGCTATTTCCGCGACGCACCCTTGATGTGCATTGGCGAGGGCACCAACGAGATGCAGCGCATCATCATCGCCCGGCAACTGGTTGAGAGGAATCCGGTGTGAGCTTACCGTTAGCTGGATTGCGTATCATCGCGGTCGAACATTATGGCGCGGGCCCCTACGGTACCGGTTTTCTGGCCGATCTGGGCGCCGATCTGATCAAGATCGAGAACCGCCGGATGGGTGGCGATATGTCCCGTGGCGTCGGCCCGCATTATCTCGGGGAGGACGACAGCCAGTTTTTTCAGGCCTTCAACCGCAACAAACGTTCTCTGTCTCTGGATCTGAAGCATCTGGACGGCAAGGAGGTGCTGCACAGGTTGGCCGCGGCATCTGACGGTCTGGTCAATAATCTGCGTGGTGATCAACCGGCTAAACTGGGTCTGCGCCATGTGGATCTGGTGGCCCACAATCCAGGCCTAGTCTGCGCCCATATTTCGGCCTATGGCAATGATGGGGAGCGGGCCGGCTGGCCCGGCTATGATTTTCTGATGCAGGCCGAGGCCGGTTTCATGTACATGAGTGGCGAGCCCGACGGCCCGCCCGCGCGCATGGGCCTGTCTATTGTCGACTACATGACCGGCATCACGACGGCATTCTCCTTGTTGGCCGGCATCCTGGCGGCCAGGGAAAGCGGCAAGGGCCGGGATCTCGAGGTTTCACTGTACGATGTGGCCATGCATCAATTGAGCTATCCCGGCGTGTGGTACCTGAACGAAGGCGATGTCTCCACCAGAAGACCGCGCTCGGGCCACCCCTTTATTGTGCCTTCGCAATTGTACCGCACCAAGGACGGCTGGATCTTCATCATGGCGCAGCACCAGCGCTTTTGGGAAAACCTGTGCGACAAGATGAACAAGCCGGAATGGAAGACCGACCCGCGTTTTCTCGATTACGAAGGCCGCCACGAACACCGGGACGACCTGACCCTGATGATCGATGCCCAGTTGATCAAGCAGACCACGGCCCATTGGATCGAATTTTTTGCCGGCGACGTTCCCGCCGGCCCGGTCAATGATCTGGCCCAGGCTTTGGACAATCCGTACTTCAACCAGCGCGGCGGTGTGCAGACGGTGGCGCATCCGGACAAGCCGGACGGTCTTAAACTGCTGAACAACCCCATTCGCCTCGGCGAACCCATCCCGGCCCGGCCCGGCCCCAAGCTGGGCGCGGACAGCGAAGACATCCTGTCGGAATTGGGTTATTCAATAGAAGAAATCGAACGCCTGCGTTCCAACAAGGCCATCTAGGAAGTACGAAAAATGAAACTCGAAGGTATCCGCGTTCTCGATCTATCCCTGTTCCTGCCGGGGCCGTTGCTGACCCAGATGATGGCCGATCACGGCGCCGAGGTGATAAAACTAGAACCCATCAATGGCGGCGAGCCGAACCGCGTTATCGGTGCCGAGCGCGACGGCACTACGGTATTTTTCGCCAATACGCATCGCAACAAACAAAGTGTGCAGCTGAACCTGAAAAAACCCGAGGGCGTGGAAGCCGCCCTGCGCCTGGCAGTTAGTTGCGATGTCATGATCGAGGCTTTCCGCCCCGGCGTCGTCGACCGCTTGGGCGTCGGCTATGATGCGGTCGTGGAACAGCATCCGGGCATCGTCTATGCCTCGATCTCGGCCTTTGGCCAGGATGGACCGTATGCCAAGAAGCCGGCCCACGACATGGCGACGGAGGCCTATGCTGGCATCCTCAGCGTTAATGTGGGCCCCGATGGCGAACCGGCCATTCCAGGCATAGCCAACGCCGATATGCTGTCATCCATGATGGGCCTGTCGGCAGTATTGATGGCGCTGTACCGGCGCCGCGACACTGGGCGGGGCGATTACATCGATCTTTCCATGATGGACAGCATCATCGCCGCCATGCCCAACAACGTCGGGCCAGTGTTCGCGGAAAAGCGCCCGCCGGAGCCGAAACAGGAACGCTCCTGGGGCGGCAATGCCATGTACAATATTTACAAGACCAAGGACGGCAAGCACATCGTCCTGGGCGGTGCGGAGATGCATTTCGCCAAGGCTGTCCTGGACAAGATGGGCCGTCCGGATCTGATTGAGGCGTGTGAGCCGCCCCCTGGCCCCACGCAACTACCGGCCAAGAAATTCCTGACCGAGAAGTTTCTTTCCGAAACCCAGGCCTATTGGGTGGACTGGTTCGAAGGCGTGGATGCGGCGTTTGCCCCGGTCAACAATCTGCGCCAGGGCGCGGATGATCCACAACTGCGGCACCGGGAAATGATTATCGAGGATGACCGTGGCTGGGAACACATTGGCATCCCCATGAAATTCCGCGACGAACCGGGCAAGGTGGTTTTTGACTTGCCTGATCTGGGCCAGCACACGGAAGCCAACCTGCGCAATGTGGGCTACAGCGAGGCCGACGTCGTCGCGATGAAGGACAAGGGGGTGTTTTAGGGGAAGATCAATTTCCCGCGCCCGAATCCAAAATTAAGGCACGGTTGCTTCGGATCATCGCGCGCAATGAAGTAAGCAATTTCGCCTAAATCTGCCTCGGCAATTGCTGTGAATTGTGCCTGCGTCATGCCGTCGGATTAGTGGAATTCTCGTCTTCCAACCGTTTACGCACCCGTTGCATGATATCTTCGGCCGTGACCGTACGCAGCTCACCCCGTTCGGCCTGATCAACACCCGTCTTGATGTCGACGCGCAGCGCTTCCAGTTTATCAGCTCCGCCGTTAGCCAATCATGGCTACGGGCCACGGCGGCTTCCTTGGAGCGGAATACGCCAGCCTTGATCAAACGATCAACGGTGGTCTCTTGCTCCGATGTCCGTGGGATATCAGTGCTGCATTGTTCTCTATTTGTTCAAAAATGTAGGCTAGATCGATACGTCTTTCAATGGCATCGTCCCTCCAGCATAATGCGGCTCAGATTGTTGGAATTGGGAGTTCGATTACATGTCAGATTACGATGTCATCGTTGTCGGGGCGGGCAATGCGGCCCAGGCGGCGGCGAATTCGGCCCGTGAGCAGGGCGCCGAACAGGTTCTGGTGCTGGAAAAAGCGCCCGAGGCGGACCGGGGCGGCAATACTCATTTCAGCGGCGGCATGATGCGCATCGCCTATGGCGAAGCGGAGGCCCTGCGCCCTCTGCTGCCCGGCGTCGAGGACGAACTGCCTGGTTTTTTCGAGGACGTGCCCACCTATACCGAAGACGAAATGATGGCCGATCTGATGCGGGTGACCGCCGGCAAGACGGACCAGGCATTGGCGAAAACCCTGATCTCCAAATCCTACGAGACCATTTGCTGGCTGCATGAATACGGCGGCATTCCCATGGAGCCCGCCATCAGCCTGACTGGCATCCGGGTCGGCAACCGGGTGAAATGGCAAAAGGGTGGCATTATCCGGGCAGAGCACGAAGGCGTCGGCCTGTCCAATTCCTGGTTCGCGAAGTCGGAGGCCAATGGCATCACCATCCGCTATGGCGTCGGCGCGACGGCTTTATTGCAGGACGAGGATGGCAACGTGGTTGGTGTGGAAGTCAACAACGGCGAAACTTTGGAGGAGATTACTGCTCCTGCCGTGGTGCTGGGGTGCGGTGGCTTCGAGGCCAATGCGCAAATGCGGGCACAGTATCTGGGCGCACCCTGGGATCACGCCAAGGTGCGCGGCACGGCCCATAACCAGGGCGATGGCCTGCGCATGGCTTTGGAAATCGGCGCCCTGCCCTGGGGGCAGTGGAGCGGCCGGCATTCCACGCCGATCTCCAACGAATGGCCAGACTTCGCCGACCGCGAGCGCACCGACCGCAGCAACCGGCTGTCCTTCCCCTATTCCGTGATGATCAACCGCCTTGGGCTTCGCTTTCTTGATGAAGGCGAGGATATGGGCATGTACACCTATGCCAAATACGGCGGCCGGATCCTGAATGAACCGGGCGCTCTGGCCTGGCAGATCTTTGATCAGCAGACGGTGCATTTGCTCGAGCCGCGCTATTCCACCTCCGATCCAATCACCGCTAATACCCTGGCGGATCTGGTGGAGCACTTAGATGTGGACGACAAACCCCAGGCTCTGCGAACGTTGGAGGCCTATAACGCCGCCGCGCCCAGCCGGGGCGCCAACGACGGCTTTGACCCGACGCAAAAGGATGGTCTCTCCACCTCTGGCCTGAGCCCCGAAAAAACCAATTGGGCCACGCGCCTGGATCAGCCGCCCTTCCTGGCCTATTCCGCCACGGGCGGCGTCACCTTCACCTTTGGCGCCTTGAAGATCGATGAAGATGCCAGGGTGATTGGCACGGACTGGCGGCCCATACGGGGACTGTTCGCCTGTGGCGAGATGGTCGGCGGGCTGTTCCATTTCAACTATCCAGGCGGCACGGGGCTGGTTTCTGGCGCCGTGTTCGGCAGGATTGCCGGCGCCAGCGCGGCCCGGAAAGCAGCGGAATGACACAGGAAAGGGTCCCGGCGGCCTTTATTCGCGGCGGTACCTCCAAGGGCGTATTCTTTCATGGCCGGGATCTGCCGGCCGATCTGGCGGCACGCAACGCCATCTTCCTGGCCGCCATCGGCAGCCCCGACCCTTATGGCCGGCAGCTTGATGGTCTGGGTGGTGGTCTTTCTTCCTTGTCGAAGGTGGTGGTGATCGAGCCTTCGGATAGGCCCGGCATTGATGTGGATTATACCTTTGGCCAGGTGGTGGTCGATGCGCCGGAGGTTGATTACGGCGCCACTTGCGGCAATTTATCGTCCGCCGTCGGACCTTTTGCGGTAGATGAGGGTTTGGTCGATGCCGCTGACGGCGAGGCGGTGGTGCGGATCTACAACACCAACACCGCCAAGGTGTTGGAAAGCCGCTTCGCGGTCCGCGATGGCGCCGCCGAAACACAAGGGAATTTCATCATTCCCGGCGTCGCCGGCAGCGCGGCCCGTGTCCGCCTGGATTTTCTCGATCCTGGCGGTGCCGGCACTGGGTCTCTGATACCCAGCGGCCAGATCAACGATGTCATCGAACTGGCCGATGGCGGTAGCGTTGAAATCTGCTGCATCGATGCCACCACGCCCTGTGTTTTCATCGCTGCCTTTGATCTGGGACTGAGTGCCACGGAATTGCCCACTGATCTAGAGGCTATGGGCGGCGTTCTCGCTAAGCTGGAGGAAATCCGTGCCTTGGCCGGTGTCCGCATGGGCCTGGGCGACAGTGCGGCTGAAATCTCCAACAGCTCGCGCGCCAGCCCAAAGATCGCCATGGTCGGCCCGCCCGCCAACGCCCCATTGCTGGACGGCAGCACCATGACGTCGGATCAGGTGGATCTTTCCGTACGCATGATTTCCATGGGCCAGCCGCACCGCGCCGTACCATTGACCGGGGGCATGTGCCTCGCCGTGGCCGCCAATCTGGCGGGCAGTCTTGTTCATCGTATGGCGCGGCCTGGAAAAGATGGCGATGTCCGCCTGGGCACCCCGTCCGGGCCAATTCCAATCGGCGCCAAGGTTGAAAGCGCGGGCGCCAATAGCACGGTCGATTACATCACCACCTACCGCACCGCCCGCCGCCTGATGGAGGGCAACGTGCTGGTGCCATCGGGGTCGGAATAGCCCGAACACCCTCTTGCTTTTTCGAAATTTGTTCCGCTTCCGTATTAATTTTGGCGTTGGCGACCGCCACCAGTGATTTCGTATTATACAAAAACTCGGAATGGTCTCAATACAACTGAATATTAATATAATCGCGCTAATTTGACGGTATCTCGCCATGACTATGACGGATAGAGGCCGACATTTGTGCGCCAAATGATAATTAAGTATTTCAAAATGGGCACGCCATTGCGGTGGCCGTGCGCTTGTTTTCGGCTTGGCCGCCGCCGCGGGCATCCTCGCGGCAAAGACGGACACCCCGGCGCGGGTGGAAAATACGGTTGAAAATGGCGCCAAAGGCCGCACCGTTATCGTTGGCGTACCAGCCCATTGGCCGCCACAATATTCCCTGGACGAAAATGGGCGGCCAACGGGTTTCGCCACCTCCGCTTCGGACTGGTTTTGGGAGATGGACGAGAATTTGCGCTTCTTCTGTTTCTCGGAGCGTTTCAGCGCGGTTACCGGCGTCCTTGTGGATTTCCTGCTGGGCAAAACACGTCTGGAACGGGGCCAGTCTTTAAGAGCTTTTGCTAACCTGGTCAGGTCCACCCACGGGCCTATTGGTAAATCATCGGTTTACCGTGTGGGCTGGACTTCCCTTGTCTCGCCTCCCATGCCGGAAATTTGCCACTTACTTGCCTACATTGCGGCAATGGCGATACCCTTGCCCCTCGCACGGCATATCCCCCCGGGGCGAATTGGCAAAGACAGGTACCTATCGGAGGTCATCGCGTGAGTAGTGAAATCCCCATCCTTGATCTGAGTGATTTTCTGGCCGGGGAACCAGGTGCCTTGGAAGCGGTGGCGAAGGAATTGCAGTTCGCCGCTGAAAATATTGGCTTTTTCTTTATTAGCGGCCATGGCGTGCCCCAGGACCTGATCGACGCCACGTTCGAAGCCTCGCGCCGCTTTCATGACTTGCCGGAAGAGGAAAAAATGGCTCTCAAGGCCAACGAACATAACATCGGCTATATGGGGCGGGGCGCGTCCATCTCGCGGGCCAGTCAGGTCTACGACGGCGAACGAAAGACCAATCTGGTGGCAGCCTTTTTTCTAAAACGTGAATTGCCCGCTGACCATCCCGATATCATCAATAACAAGCGGTTCCGCGGCGCCAATCAATGGCCCAGCGGTCTGGTTGGCTTTCGCGAGACCGCCATCGCCTACATGGATGCGCTGGAGCGGTTGGGTAAAAGCATGCTGCCCATCTATGCCCGCGCCCTGGATTTGCCGGCCGGCTTTTTCGCCGAAGCGTTCTCCGAACCGCAATATACCCTGCGACTGGCTCACTATCCCCCGGCCGCGGCGGAGGACAACCAATTTGGCTTGGCGCCCCATACGGATTCTTCGTTTCTGACCCTGTTGGCTCAGAACAAGGTCGAAGGTCTGCAAGTCCGCCGTACCGACGGCACCTGGTTCGATGCCCCGGCGATACCGGGTACCTTCGTGATCAACAGCGGCGATATGCTGCGGCGCTGGAGCAACCACCGTTTTCTTTCCACACCGCACCGGGCCGTGGCTTCGATCGCGAACCGGGACCGCTACGCCATTCCATTTTTCTTTGATGCCCACGCCGACTATGTGCAGGAATGTCTGCCCACCTGCACCGACGCCAGCAATCCGCCGCGCTACGAGCCGACCACCTATACGGATTACATGCTCTGGTTCGCCAAACAGAACTACGCCCATTTTCGTGACGGGAAAGAGTAGGCTTCAGGTCGCCAGTACTCGGACGCCGGCCTTCAACAGCGTGATCGGCGGCGCCCAATCACCGATCGGTAGGGTGTGGGAGACCAGGCCGGGGCCTGCCGGTGTTGCATCCGGCAGCCACAGATGTACCGCGATGGCGGGCGGTTCATGGGAAATATTCAACAATCGCTCCGGCCCTGTATCCAGACCGAAGGGATAGCAGGTGGTGGGGCCGGAAATGGCGATGGTGCCGCCGAACTTCGTACTGATCGACCGATGCACATGTCCCGCCAGGACACAGACCACCTGGCCATGGCGCCGTAGCAGGACGTCAAGTTCTGCGCCGCCACGAACAAGACCCTTGGCGGAACTGCCTGTCATGCCGGAATAAAAGGGCGGGTGATGTAGTGCCACGATGGTGGGGCGGTCCGGCGTCTCGGACAAGCGCGCCTCCAGCCAGGCCAGCCGTTCCGGACACATCTCCCCCGGCGTCTCGTCGGCTATGACCGTGTCGCAACAGATGATCCGTACCGCCTGGTCTTCGATGACGTAATGCAGAAAATCACCCGTCGTCGGCAATGAAGATGTGCCGCCGAAAACCAGACGCAGGGCATCGCGGTCATCATGGTTGCCGGGAATGACAGCCAGCGGCGCCTCCAGCGCAGTGGTTATTTCCTTGAACGCTTGATAACGCGGCACGCTGCCGTGGGAGGCGATGTCGCCGGTATGCAGCACCAAATCGGGACCTGGGTCCATGGCGTTTACAATCTCGACCGCTTTGGTGAGTGCCCACGAGGTATCGAAATGGCCATAGACAAGTGCCCCTGGCTCATCAATGTGGGTATCGGAAATCTGAACCAAAATCATGGGCGGATGCTCCTGTCCGGCTGAGACCGCAGGTCGGTGAACTCTTCTGCCCGGCGGGGCCGCGGGATGCCGCCGAACTCGTGCAACATGTCCAGGGAGCATTGCAGTCCCGGCATATCAACCTGGCAGTCTAGTTGATAGTGGGATAATTCGCGCGCCATGGCGCGGCGCGCCACTGCCTGGGTGGTGCCGTAAAGCCCCGCCACGAAGGCCGCGAAGTCATTTAGATGGCCCGCCGCATGATGCGCCGCGCGGCGGCAGCCGCGCAAGACGGCGGCGACAGTATCGGGTTCCTGAGCGATGAACCCGGTGTGGGCGACGCGGACAATCCATTGATAGTTCGGCAGATAGGCGTCTTCATAGGCCGCCGCCCAGATTTCCAGAATGCCACGGTCCTCGCCAATGGATAGATTGGGTTCGGTCGCCAGACAGGCGTCTATCCCGCCTTCTTCCATAATGTCGATAATGCGCGGATAATCATCCAACAACGGCACCGAGGTAATGTCGGCGTCCGGGTCCAGGCCATGCTGGATCAACATCCGGCGCGCGATCCATGAGGGGCAGCTGCCAATGCTCAACAAGCCAAGACGCTTGCCACGGAGCATCTGGTAGCTTTTGATATCCTTGCGGACGCCAAGGTACATATGCGCCCGCTGCCGGCAGCCGCTGGCGATAATGCGAAAATTTCCACCCGCGGCCATAGCGTTCAACCCGGAAGGCGAACCAATACTGCCGATCGAAAGATCGCCGCTGCTGAAAGCCTGGGCCAACTCGGGCCCGCCGAATACTATCCGCACGCTCAGGTCCAGACCCTCGGCCTCGAAGGTTCCTACCTTGATCCCAAACCTGACCGTTAGGGCATCGTTCCCTGACGGCACGCCGTATTCGATCCTTCTCAATCCGGCCATGGCGGTCTTTACCCTTTGCTCCATAGTGACACTATTTTGATATTACGCGGAGGTTTTTGCCCCCGCGTTTTTTTGAGGGAGGCAAATTTGACTCGGCGATTCACGCCGACGGAGTGGCGCCCTCGTCGCCCTGTTGCCCAATCAGCACCAACGAGGGGAACGCCCGCTGGAGGCAGTCCTCGCGCTCGCACAGCTGGCAGGTGATGCCGCCGGGCGTGAAGACGTCGCTGTTGGCGAGGTCGAGTCCGTCGGCATAGATCAATTGGTGGGCGGCTTCGAGCCGGCAACCGATGGCGAGCGCGTGGTGGGTCTCCGGTTGCCCGTGGCGAAGGCCGGATACGCGCGACGCGAAGGCGATGCAAAAATAGTTGCTGCCGTCGACCAGATTCAGGATCTGCGTGTTCATGAGCCCTTCATGGCCGTGCACGGCGTGGATGTTCCAGCGCGGGCAAATACCGCCGAACCGGGGAATGGGAAGGCCCGATCCGGAGACCCGCTGGGAGATGTTGCCGGCCCTGTCGATGCGAAGGAAATGAAACCGCGCCCCTTCGTCGCCCGGCCGCCGCAGGCTTGTCAGGCGTTGGCAAACTTGCTCGCGGCTGACCTCGAAGGCGCGGCCCAGCTGTTCGATATCGTAGCGTTCCCGCTGGGCCCGGGCCAGAAACGCCCTATAGGGCATGAGCAGCGCGGCGGCGCCGTAATCGACTAGGTAGTCGTGGCACAGGCGCCGCACCGTATCGGAGCCGAGGCCGGCAACCTCGATCTGGGTCTCGATCTCCAACGCCGCCGCGTGTCGGATGATTTCGCGGGCAAGAACGAAGCGGATGTCTTCCGGCGCCAGACCTTCTTGCAGGGAAAGGATGGCGCCATCGCCGTCGGCAACGGGAGCATCCTGGCCATCAGCGTAAGGAACGACATCAATGCCCAGAGGGTCGGTCAGATAGGAGATGAGAGCGGGGTAAAGTCCTTGTGCCCCTAGGCCGAGTTCTTCGCGAAGCTCCTCGGCCCGACGATCAAGGTCATCGAAGAAGTCGTCCTGGGTCTCGGCGAAATCGGCCACCTCGTCGGCCGACGCGCGGTTGCCCATAAGGCCCTGCATGCCGTCGCCAGTGACGAAGGCCAACAGCTCAACCACCTGGTGGGTCAGTTTCTCGGCCCCCTCGACAACAATGGAGAGGAACTGCTGGCGCTCCTCGACGGCCAAGTCCACGTTGTCGTGGAGGATCTCCGAAAAACTCCGGACCGAGGTCAGCAGAGTCCGCACCTCGTGGCTGGAAGCCAGGAGATAGGGGCTGGAAGCGATGCGGTCATTGAGGGCGTCCATATCCTCGCGAGCCGAGCGGTTGGCCCGGTAAAGGCGCAGGAACCCCTGGCAGAATTCCGGCCCGTTGTTGACAAGGTCATCCAACTCCAGGGCCGACGGTTGCAGGTCCGTGAACAGGGGCTCGCTGAAAACTTCCTGCAAATCGCGCTTGAGGCGCGCTTCCTCGCCTTCCGAGAAAGCCTGCAGATCGACGTCCAGATGCTCGCTCAGTTTCAGTAACAACGGCACCGTCAGGGGACGGTCGTTATGTTCGATCATGTTGAGGTAACTTGCCGAAATGCCGAGCATCTCGGCGAGACGCATCTGAGCCAGCCCTCGACCCTTGCGTAGGCGCCGAATCTTCGCCCCCAACATGGGAGGTTTCGCCAACGGTTTTCCCTCCAATACAATAGCCGGTTCAGTCTTTACAAAATTTCACTATTTACGTTCAAAGGCAAGCCTGGCCTTGTGCAAAGTCATTATGGGGTGCGTAAATTCTTTGCTCCGGGAATGGCGCGGCGGTCTTCCTAGGTGTCGGCGCCGCGCAGCGGCAGGGTGAATCGGAACACCGATCCTTGGCCCTCGTTGGACTCGACCCAGATAGCGCCGCCGAAGTGTTCGATGATTTCACGGCAAATGGCCAGCCCCAAGCCGGTCCCCTTCGGCTTGTCGGTCAGGGTATCGTTTCCCACCTGCTGGAATTTGTTGAAGACCCGCTCGCGCAGGTGAGCGGGGATGCCGGGCCCGTTGTCGGCGACGCTGACCCGGATGTCGTCGCCGAGGGTTTCCGCCGAGACGCAGACTTGGCTGCCTTTGTGGTCGCAGAACTTGGCGGCGTTGGACAACAGGTTCATGAGCACCTGGATCAAACGGTCGGCGTCGGCCTGCACCTTGGACAACGAATTCGGGAACTGCACCTCCAACGTCAGGTTGCTGGCTTGGAGCAGCGGGCTAGTGGCGGCGAGAGCCGTTTCGATGGTTGCCTTGACGTCAACCTCGGTGATGTTCCAGACGGTTCTCCCAGCTTCCATTTTTGAAAGGTCAAGGAGCTGGTCGATGAGCCGCGTCAGGCGTTCGCTCTCGTCGATGATGACGCTGTAGAATTGTTCGCGCTGTGCTTCCTCGAGATCGGGGTTGTCGAAGAGGATCTCCCCGAAGGCGCGGATGGAGGTCAGCGGCGTACGGAACTCATGACCGACCACGGAAAGGAAACTGTCCTTTAGGCGGTCCAGTTCCTGCAGCCTCTCGTTGGCGGAGCGGAGCTCCTCCGTAGTGATTTCCAACTCGCGGGATTTCTGCTCCAGTTGATGGCTGTATTCGATAACCTGGGTGGTCTCGTCGAGGATCTTCATGAGATCCTCGGCGCCAACCATCTCACCCTTGGTGACGGTGGCCAGGGTGGCGCGCGCCGAGGCCGCCCCGATGGCGCCGGCCAATTGCCGCTCGGCGAAGTCCATCATCCCGGAGTCTGCCTGATGGTTGGCTTTTAGCGCCTCCCCATGGTGGCCGACATACTCGGCGAAGTCGCTCTCGGCCCGTGAAGTGCCGAGAAAGCGCGACAGCACCTGCTTCAACTCGCCGGCGGTTGCCGACCCGTGCCAAGTGCCGCCGACCCGGTGGCCGGTCTGCTGCAGTGCATCGACGAAAACATTGGCCTGAAGGCGTTCGATATCCGACGGCCGGCCCAACAGCGAGACCCAGACATAACCGCCGGCATTGGCGAAGATGCTCCAGAAGAGCGCGTGAGACAGATGATGCATGCCCTCTATGCCGAACAGCGCGTAGGGCCTCAGAAACTCGATTCCCCAGGGCCCGTGCTTGACGAAGTCGATGGGTAGCCATCCCGAGCGGGCGAAGGACGGCAAGACCAGCGTGTACAACCAGACCAAGGTCCCCAGCACGATCCCGGTGATGGCGCCGTTGCGGGTACCGCCCTTCCAGAAGATACCGCCGACAAGAGCCGGCGCGAACTGCGCCGCGGCCGCGAACGAGACTAGGCCGATGGTAACGAGTGCATAGGAATCACCGATGAAATAGACGTACCCGTATGCCAGCATCAAGATCATCAAGATACTGGTCCGGCGGATGCCGAGCAGCGGCCTCGTGACATCCCCCTTCAGCCGTTCCTGGAACCACGAGACCCTGAGCAGTACGGGCATCACCAGGTCGTTGCAGACCATAGTGCTGAGCGCAATGGTAGCGACGATGATCATGCCCGTAGCCGCCGACAGGCCGCTGATGAAGGCGAACAGAGCCAGCCCCTCCTGGTGGTTGGCCATGGCAATGGTTAACACGAAGGTATCGGCGTCGACACCACGGTCCGGGAACTGCAGCAGGCCGCCGATGGCGATCGGCAGCACGAAGATGTTGATCAACAGCAGGTAGGCGGGAAACAGCCAGGCAGCCTTGCGCACATGACTGGCATCGACGTTTTCGACGACGGCGACTTGAAACTGGCGCGGCAGGCAGATGACCGCCGCCATGCTGAGGATCAGAAGTGTCATCCATTCGGCGTAACCGCCGGCGCCCAAGTGCTGGTAGAGCTGCGCCACATGGGGGACATCGTTGCCCTTGGCGAACAGGTCCACGAAGCCATCATAAAGTCCGAAGGTGACGTAGAGCCCGATGGCCAGGAAGGCGAACAGCTTGACTACGGACTCGAAGGCGATGGCCAGCACCATGCCCTCGTGGTGCTCGCTGGCGTCGATATGCCGGGTTCCGAACAAGATGGTGAAGATGGACATCAACATGGCGACGAAAAACGCCGTATCGCGGAAAATGGAGACCTTGCCCAGTTCCTGGGGCATGATGATTTCCGGATATTGCAGCAGCACCGTGAAGCTGGTCGAGATGGCTTTCAGTTGCAAGGCGATGTAGGGGAGAATTCCAAACACCGCGACGACGGTGACAATGCCGCCGAGCCAGGTGCTCTTGCCGTAGCGCGACGCGATGAAATCGGCGATGGAGGTGATCCGGTTGTCACGGCTGATGCGGGCGATCTTCTGCAGGATAAACGGCCACAGTATGAAGACCAGGGTTGGTCCCAGGTAGATGGGCAGGAAATCCATGCCGCTGGTGGCGGCCCGCCCAACGCTGCCATAGTAGGTCCAGCTTGTGCAGTAGACGCCGATGGAAAGAGCGTAGATATAGGGATTATTTATGAGGCTGCGTCCCTTGTCGGCACGCTTGTCGCCGTAGAAGGCAATGGCGAACAGGAGCCCCAGGTAGGCCACCGCGAACAGGAAGATGACCCAGGCCTGGAGCATCTTAGCGTTCCGGCCGCTGGGCGTCTTCGGCGGGCGGCTCGCTATGCACCACGATGATCCGTGCCGCGACGATGATGCCGATCCAGACCGTGAACAAGTAGAAAAACACCAAGGGCAAGCCGAAGACCGTGGCGTCCCCCTTGATAAGCGTGATCAGCGGTGTCGCCAAGGCAATGAAGGCGAACAGGAAGAGCGCGACGGAGAGTTCCCCCGCCTTGCGGGAGTCGATGTGTTTCTTGGCGCGGGGCGTCAATCTCGCCATGGCACAGGCACCGCGATTACCCGTCCATGCCCACGGCCTGCTTGACCCGGGCCACCAGGTTGCGGGTTGAAAACGGCTTGGTGACGAAATCGTCGGCGCCCAGGTCAAGGCCGCGCTCGCGGTCGGCTTCACGGCCTTTGGCTGTCAGCATAATGATCCGAACTTCCGACCAGGCCGGATTCTTACGGATTTCCTCGCAGACGGAATAGCCGTCGCGCTCCGGCCGTCAAATCTTCCGTCTGATGAAGTATAATGGCTCGCCGTGCGATGTGTAGCAAGCATTGCACCCATCGGCGGCCCGCCGCGTCGGCACTGGCTATTTCGACGCCGTGGCCGAGGCACATTTTGGGGGTGGTCTCAACTGATCGACGCAACACTTTATCTTAAACGCAAAGATGGAGTGTCTGCATATGAAGCAAGGATATCGTCGAGGGTTCAGTACGGCAGAGAAGACGGAGCTGTGGGATCGCTGGCAGCGATGACACTCTTGAGGGCAGTAGGGGCAATGACACCCTGGACGGCGGCGATGGCAATGACAACCTGTACGGCAGCACGGGCGATGACACTCTCGAAGGCGGTGTGGATGCCTTAGCCGACGCCCAGGAGTGCACCCCTTGGATAATCTGATAGATACAACCATGCGAAATAACGGGTCTGTCTGGTCTATTCTGGTGGAATATGGGCGGTATTATTCACACGATAATAATGAAACTATCAGTAATTATAGTAGGTTAAGTGCGCAGGCAGGAATACACAAATCATACACACACAGATCATAACATCATTAAGTATATGATATAAATGGTATTTTTATGTAACCACTTTCTTCCGAAGGCAGAGGTCACAGGTTCAAATCCTGTCGGGTGCGCCAATCACACCACCATAATCAGTCTAACTCATTGGCATGCATGCACTTTTTCTTTTGCGTGCCGTTGGGGTAGACAAAATGGTAGACAAAAATTGTGGCCGTTATCTGTATCTTAAGCGTGGCGTTTACTACTTTAGCCGGCATGTGCCAATCGATGTGAGGCAACACCACGATAGCAAACGCATCGTGATTTGTCTCAAGACCAAATCTCTCGATGCAGCTGATCGTGCGGCAAGATCGATTGCCTACAAGCTGGATGAATATTGGTTGGGTCTTAGATTGCAGACAATGCCCGTACGGACGGTGCACCAGCCTGTCTTCTTACCCGAAGTGACTAGTCCAGCAGCACCCACCCTTTCAGCTGCATTAGAAGCCTATCTGGCATTAAAGGCCCATAACAAAGGACCGGTGTTTACCCGCACTGCCACTAGAAACGTGGGTTATGTCATCGAGGTGCTAGGTGACCGGTCCATCACTGATTACTCGAGCTTGAATGCTGCACAATTCAGAGATGCTCTGTTTGAGAGAGGTTTATCCAGTAGTTCTGTAAAGCGCATATTTGGTTCTGTGCGAGCGATTACAAAATTGATCCTCTCCGAGCATGGCATAGACTCAAAGAACCCGTTTAGTGGCACGTACCTTCCGGATAAGGCCGATGTGGTTGTCCGAGAGCCGATACCCCTAACCGTAATCAAAAACATTCAACAAGAATGTCAGGCTTTGGATGACGACTTACGTTGGTTGATCGCACTGTTGAGCGATACGGGCATGCGTTTAGCCGAAGCTGTTGGTCTGCCTCTAGATAACTTGGTGATAGATGGAAAGATACCGCATGTGATTGTCCAGCCACATGCGTGGCGTTCTCTTAAAACCAAAGCTAGTTCCCGTGAAATACCACTTGTAGGCGCATCACTATGGGCAGCCCATCGAGTTCGTGCCAATGCCACAAATAAATTTGCCTTTCCACGCTACTGCAATACTGAAAGGGCTAGAGCTGATCATGCCAGTGCCGCACTCAATAAGTGGTTAAAACCAAGAGTGCCTGAAGGCTGTGTCATCCATTCGTTTAGGCACAGCCTGCGTGATCGTTTACGGGCTGTTGAATGCCCTGCCGATGTAATCGATCAGGTAGGAGGATGGAGTAGGTCTAGCGAGGGCTGGACCTTTGGCATCCCGTCAATCTGGGCATGGCAAATCCTGTTCTGGGCCCTGGGCGTCGCGATGATGTGGTTCCTGGCCTACAAGATGGAAATGTCTTCGGTGCCCAGCAAGGAAATCGAGGTGCTAACGGAAGACATCGGCGATACGCAACCGCAATCAGCGGGTTCGTAGAGCAGCAATATCCGGGGCGCGGGCCGCTAAAAATATCCGCGCCCCGGTGAAATTTATGGTGAAATTCAGTGGGGAAGGGCATGGCCCTTCCCCCTTTTTTTCGCTAGCCTGATCCGGGGTAAAGTCTCGTTCTGGGTGGGAAACATGGAAACAATTTTTCAGCCGCAATACTGGCTGCTATGGGGTGCGGCCCTGTCTCTGCTGTTGTTTTTTCCCATTCGCAAGATCATTTGGGTAATGTCCGTGCGCCGGGCCCAAGGCAAGGGTGAGAGTATCGAGGCGGAAGAGCAGGAACGCCTGTTCCGCCGCGCCGGCGTGACGGCGGCGCTGCTCAGTTTAGTCTTTTCGATTTTCTACACCAATTATTTGTTTGGATCGGGTTCATGAACCCCGCCGTCGTAAAGCGCTTCATATTTATCATGGTTATTGCCCTGGCCCTTGTCGGCGGCACAAGCATTTTCATGGATTCATTTCTGAACCGCCCACCCGGCGACTATGAAACTGAGCGCGGCGATATGTACCTCTCAAGCCATGACTACGGCAAGGCGATGGAGAATTTCGAAGAGGCGTTGCGCATCAACCCCCATCACCGCGGCGCCTTAATGGGGCGGGCCATCGTTCTGATTGCCACGGATCATCATGACAGGGCGGTCATGGAGCTGGGCTCTCTGATCGATTTTCTCAAGAAGAATCTGTCCGATGACGATGCCACGGGCAAAGGCACCCTGGCCGCGGCCCATGCCAACCTTGGTATCGTGCATGACCGCAATGGCCGCCACGAACTGGCCTTGAAGAATTATATTGAAGCCTTGAAAGTTGACGAGGGTGCCGTGGACGGGCCGGGTCTGATCGACCGGATTCTGCATGACCCGAGCCCCTCGACCATCCGCAAGCGGGCCACCTATCTCTATACCGAACTGCAGAAACCCCGCGATCAGCAAGTCCTGAAGCTGCCTGAGGTCGACGCCAAGTCGCGGACCTATAAGCCTTGATGTTCTCTCCAATTAGGAAAATTTTACCACGCCCAGGACATCCTGAAACAGAACCAGCATGAAAAACACCGCCGCGATGCAGCCGAACAGCAGGCGCACGGCATCGCTTTTGCCGTCCTTGTCCCGGTGACGGATCGCATGCACCGCAATGGCACCAGTGACGACCAGAAAAATTATGTTGATTGGGCCTTCCCAGGCACCGGCGAATTCAAACATGGCGAAAGCCTAGCCAAGTTGGCCGGGCAAGACCACGTCTTTATTTCGGCCCTCTTTATTTTGGCCGCTTTTATTTAAAGAAGGGCCCGGTAATTTCGCTGCTACTCAGGCAGGACGGAAATTCACTCTCGCATTTGGCGGTTTGGGCGGCCAGCGCAAAGGCACCGCCCAGGGTTCCGATCAGAAAAACCACGGCAGCAAGAAAACCGGTACGTGGGTTCAGCTTGGTTGCCGTCGACGCCGTGGCGCAATCATAGCGGTGATAATTCGGGTCGCTATCATTAAGCCGGTTATCTTGATCCAACTGTTCGATCTTGCGTGCGTACATCAGGGCCCAATCGGGAACTTCGTTATGGATCATGAAGCTGTCGAAAACAGCGTTGCTCTCGTCCGCCCGCATATTGCGGCCATGCCAATGCACAAAGGCAAGCCGCAGAAACTGGAATTCGCCAATTTGCAGCAAGTTCGCGCCATTCACGGCCATGGTCCGGTTCGGGAATTCATCCCTATCGGGATTCAGTAGCGTATCGATAAAATTCATAACTTATCCCACCTCGACCACCATGATGGCAGGCAAGTGTTGATGAAGTCCAAACAAGGCAGGGTTTGTGCAAAATTCTAAATCAATTTTGCATGACCATGATCACTTTGCCGCCATGGTGCGGGGAAATGCTAGACCGAAGCCGCCTTGAGTGCGTTTAGCGCTTAACGGACTCAACCATGACGCCGTTGGCATCCTTTGGATGTACCAGCCAGCGAGCCGAGGCGCCGGGCTCCGTCGGATCGCGCATCAAGACGGTCATGCCGCGGCCTTCAAGCTCTTTGCCGCTGCCTTCCACGTCCTCCACTTCCAGGCAAACGTGATAGAAGCCTTCGCCCACCGAAGCCAAACGCTTGGATAAGGCATTGCTCATATCCGATTTGTCCAGGGGCTCCATGATTTCGATCACCATCTCATTCCAGGTACCGCCGACCGAGATAAAGACGCTGCGAATGCCTTCAACCTCAATCCTGCGGTCCTCGAATTTCTGGAAACCGAACGATTCCGTCCAGAGTTTGGTGGCGGCGTCCGCATCATGCACCAGGACACCAAAGTGGCTAATTTTATTAGTGATCATTGTTCTTCCTCCAATTACGGCTTTTTTTCATGACTGTATGTGGCGCTCGCCGGGGCCGGGCGGTGTCCGGGCTGGGCCGGCAAAACATTGCGCAACCGCCATCCACTTGGTGGCCGTTTCACCCACGACCTTCAGTTTGGTATCACCGATGTTGCGGCACTGGGTCACCACCTGGCCAAATTCCGTCGCAGCACCTTCGATATAGTTGCTATCCGATGGCTCGTTGAATTCCCAAACCTCGCCCGATGGCGCGGTCAGTTTCAAATATGGCCGATCCTCGGGCACCTCTTCGCCCCGGTTTATGAAAGTCCAGCCAAAGGTATTGTTGCCGATCACCGCCACGTTCTTGATGTGGTCCTTGTCTTGGCGCACCGCGCCGAGCACGTCATAGATGGCCTGGGCATGGGACCAGGTTTCCATCAACCGGGCGGTGACCGATGACAGCACGCTCATGTCCGGGCCGGCCCATTTCAGGCGCTTCTTTGGGTCCACGCCTTCATAGTCGCCAATCATGTGGTTGTAATAGTCATGCCAAAGCTTCAGCAAGGCATGGCCCTTGGTGCCGTCCAGCATACGGTTGGTATAGGGCACCATTTCCTCACCCTTTTCCGCCGCCGCACGCAGATCGGCCAGCAGTTTCAGAATGCCATCCTCGTCATCCAGGGAAAGATGGGCCGCATAGTTGAAGTAATGCAAATGCTGCATGACATCATTGATGCTCCAGCCCTTGAACAGGGTCTTGCGTTCGAAATCCGCGTTGCTCAAGGGTTTCAACAGTTCATACAGCGCGTCGTTTTCGGCTTTGAAATCCAGGGCCTGTTGCAGCATGGTCTCGGTCTCCCTCTATTCGTATCTATGTGCCGACGGCTTTGGACAACCGTTCATGGGCATTGAGAAAATCTTCCTTGAAATCATGAACCACATTACGCACCGATTGGCCGGCATTCATCAAGCCCACGCCCTGGCCAACCCAATAGGTCGCCAGATCCTGGGCGCCCTTGTGACCGCCCTCGGACAACCGTTCAACCTTACCCAGGGCTGGTTCGGAAATCAGTGATTGCAGGGGCATGGCCAGGGGGTCGGGTGCATCCTCCTGCTCCCAGGCATCTGTCCAGGGGGAGCGTAGCTGCCGGGAATGCTTGCCTGTCCGGCTGCGCGCGCGCACCGTGTCCGATGATGAGGCCGCCAGCATCTTTTCCTTCACCACCGGCGCGGTTTCTGCCTCCATCGTGGTCAGCCAGACCGAACCGGTCCACACGCCCGAGGCTCCCATGGCCATGCAGGCTGCCATCTGCCGGCCCGTGACGATACCGCCCGCCGCCAGGATCGGGGTCTCGCATTGATTCTGAATAGCCTCGAAAATCTCCGGCACCAGCACCATAGTGGAGACGGCGCCACAATGGCCGCCTGCCTCGCTGCCCGCCACGACCAGGATATCAACGCCTGCCTGCACCTGGTTGATGGCGTGGGACTTGGCGCCCACCAGGGCCGCCACGGCAACGCCGTGCCGTTTGCCCATTTCCATCATCTCCCGTGGCGGCACGCCCAGTGCGTTGGCGATCAACTTGATGGGATGGGAAAAAGCGATGTCGAGGTGCCTTTTTGCGCCTTCAAGAGTCAGATTGTCGGCGAAGACCATGGTTTCCCGCCGGGCCGCATCATCAATGTCTTCGGCATCAATGTCATGGGCCTGCAGGATATCTTCGGCGAAGCTCTTATGCGCGTCGGGCAGCATGGCGATCATGCCGTCGGGGGTGGTATTGTCGCCCTTGCCGATGAACTTGTTAGGCACGATCAGATCAACGCCATAGGGCTTGCCGTTTATATTCTCATCGATCCAGGTTAGCTCAGCCTCCAGCTGCTCCGGCGTCATGTTGGCCGCGCCCAGCACGCCGAAGCCGCCCGCCTTGCTAACCTCGGCCACCACATAGCGGCTGTGGGTGAAGGCAACGAGAGGGAATTCTATCCCCAGCATGTCGCAAATACGGCTATCCATGGTTTAGGCTCCTTCAGGTGCTTCGATTTCGACTAGCAGGTCATCGGCGGCGACCTGGGTGTCGGCAACGGCGGCCACCTCTTGCACGGTGCCGTCAATTTCGGCCAGGATATCGTGCTGCATCTTCATGGCCTCCAACACGGCGAGGCGGCTGCCGATCTGGACTTCGTCGCCAGGTTTGACGAAAACCTCCAGCAGATTGCCATGCATCGGTGCGACCACGCGGCCGCCACCGGCTGCTTCCTTAGCACTGGCGGCGAAGGCAATGCGGTTGCGGAAATGCAGGCTTCGCCCATCCACCGAAAGATCAAGGACGCCGGGGCTGGGGGCGGAATACAGCACCGCCTCGCGCCGGCCATCGACGGTTAATCGAGCCGAGGTGCCGGCAAAATCGATGACCTCAATACGGATTTCGTTTTCACCGTGATTTACGGTATAGGCGCTATCGCGGCCAGGGCTGACTGTCAGATCCATCTCGCTTTCACCAAATGCGTAGACATAGCGGGTCAGCAAATGACCGCCGCTGGACCAATCCATCAGCGCGGGACTGACGTTCAGGCTCTTAGCGAAGGCCTGGCGCCGCTCGATGGTGAATTGCAGCACCGCCGCCATTGCCGCCCGGGCAAAGGCGGGTTCGGCAACGGCCAGGTCGGCCTCCGTGAACTCTTCGCCGATAAACGCCGTCGTCGCCTCACCCTTGGCGAAGGCCTCCCGGCCCAGTACATCGATCAAGAAGCTCTGATTGGTGGTGGAGCCGAACAAGGCCGTTCCCTTCAGGGCATTGATCAGGCGATGCCGGGCAATCTCTCGGCTATCGCCCCAGGCGATGACCTTGGCCACCATGGGATCGTAGAACGGCGAAATTTCCATGCCCGTTTCGATGCCGGCATCAATGCGTACGCCCTCGCCCATGGCGGGTTGCCACAGATCGACGGTGCCGGTCACCGGCAGGAAATCCTGGGCCGGGTCCTCGGCATAAAGACGCGCCTCGATGGCATGACCGTTCAGGGTGATGTCTTCCTGGCTCAAACCAAGGGGGCGGCCTTCCGCCACCTGAATCTGCAAGGCGACCAGATCAAGGCCAGTGATCATTTCCGTTACCGGATGCTCCACTTGCAGGCGAGTGTTCATTTCTAGGAAATAGAATTCATCATTGCCATCCAGCAGGAACTCAACCGTGCCGGCGCCGCGATAATCGATACTGCGGGCCGCCTCGACCGCCGCCGCACCCATGCGCGCACGCAGCTCCTCGGTCATGATCGGGCAGGGCGCTTCCTCGACCACCTTTTGATGGCGACGCTGCACCGAACAGTCCCGTTCGCCAAGGTGGATGACATTGCCAAGGGTATCCGCAAAGACCTGCACCTCCACATGGCGCGGCTGGATAATGGCCCGCTCCAGGATCAGTTCATCGGAACCGAAGGCGTTTAGGGCTTCGGACCGCGCCGCGCCCAGGGCATCGGCAACATCCTCGGCCTTTTCCACTAGGCGCATGCCACGGCCACCGCCACCGGCTGCGGCCTTGACCATCAGGGGAAAGCCGATCTTGCCGGTGGCCTTAATCATGGCGTCATCCGATTGGTCCTCGCCTTCATAGCCGGGGATGCAGGGCACATCGGCTTCGATCATGCGGCGTTTGGCCTCGGCCTTGTTACCCATCAGATTGATTGCATCCACCGTGGGGCCAATGAAAACTAGGCCGGCCTTGTTGCAGGCTTCGGCAAAGACCGCGTTTTCCGACATGAAGCCATAGCCCGGATGCACCGCCTGGGCGCCGGTATCTTTGACGGCCTTGAGGATGCGCTCCATGTCCAGATAGGACTCGCCCACTGGCGCTGGGCCGATTAACACGGCGTCGTCTGCTATTTTGACATGGGGTGCCTGGGCGTCCGCCTCCGAATAAACCGCGATGGTACGATAACCAAGGGCCTGGGCGCTGCGCATGACACGCACAGCGATCTCGCCACGGTTGGCGACCAAAATAGAGTCGAATTTTCTCATGATAGATTTTCTTCTCTACTTACTTCTCGGCCCAGGCTGGTTTACGTTTTTCTAGGAACGAAGCGACGCCTTCACGGCCTTCGTCACTCAGCATGCATTCGGCAAAGCCCTTGGCGGCAAAGTCCAGCTGGCCTTCGCGATCCAGATGGCGGGTGGCCAGAACAATGGCCTTGGTGATCGCATTGGCGTTGGGCGCACAGCGCATCACCGATTTTTGCACATCCGCCTGAATTTGATCCAAACCGGCGGCATCATCGACCACGTAATCGGCCAGGCCCAGATGGCCGGCTTCCGCGCCATCGAAACGCGATGCCGTAACCATCAGGCGCCGGGCGATGCGCAGGCCCAAACGTTGCGCTACGAAAGGCGCGATCTGTGCCGGCGGAATGCCGATGGCGGTTTCAGTCATGGCGAACTTGGCGTCCTTGGTTACGGCGACGATGTCGGCGGTGCAAACCATGCCAAGCCCGCCCGCCATGGCAGCCCCTTCCACCAGGATCAGGACGACCTGGGGCATTTCGTTGATCAGATCAAACATCAAGCCGCCCTGGCGCGAGGATGCGGCAATGTCCTCGGCGGTCTGGCTGCCGCCCTGATAATTGTTCTTGAAGCCCTTCAGGTCGCCGCCGGCGCAGAAGACGCCGCCCTTGCCGCGCAAGGTAATGCCACGAATGGCGCGGTTGTCGCGGACCGCGTTCAGGACCGCCTTTAACTCCGCGGTCAACTCCTTGGAGAGGGCGTTGCGGTTATCCGGGCGATTCAACCAGATGGTCAGCCAGCCATTGTCGTTTTCCAGCAGAATGTTTTCTGTTTTGGGTAGTTCGGTCATTGTCTTCTCCAAAATCATAGGCGGGCGGCGCCAAAGGCCCAATTACAGTCTGGCAACGCCAAAGGCGTTGGGGTGCAGGTCGCGGTTGCGGGCCTCCCAACAGGTTTCCAGGGCAAAGCCCAGAACCCGGCGGGTGTCGCGGGGATCGATCATTCCCTGATCCAGCAAACGGCCCGAGGTATAGAAGGCATCCGACTGGCTGTCGAAATGGGCGATCAGGCGGTCTTTCTGGGCCTTCAAGGCTGCTTCATCGACCTCCTGGCCGCGTCGCTCAGCGGACACGCGGGCCACCTGGTCCATGGTATTGGCGGCCTGTTCGCCACCCATGACGCCGGTCAGGGCGTTGGGCCAGGTAAAGAGAAATTCCGGTTCGTAGCCGTGCCCGCCCATGCCGTAGTTGCCAGCGCCAAACGAGGCGCCGATATACAGGGTGATCTTCGGCACGCGGACATTGGAGACGGCCTGGATCATCTTGGAGCCATGTTTGACCATGCCGCCCTGTTCATATTCCTTACCGACCATGTAGCCGGTGGTGTTGTTCAGAAAGATGATCGGAATATTCGCCTGATCGCACAGTTGAAAGAACTGCCCGCCCTTGGTCGCGCCCGCCGGATCAATTGGTCCATTGTTGCCGATGATACCGCAGGCGTTGCCGTAGATACTGGCCTGCAGGCAGACCGTGGACACACCATAGCGGGGCTTGAAGTCCTCGAAATCGGAATCGTCAATGAAACGCGCTACCAGTTCCCGCACCTCGTAGGGTTTGCGGTAATCGGGGGGCACTAGGCCGGCGATTTCGTCCGCGCTATATCGCGGTTCGGCGAATTTTTTCGGTTTCGGTGCCGGACAACCCTTGTTCCAATCCAGCTTGGCAACCAGATTTCGGGCGATCAGCAGGCCGTGGGCATCATCCTCTGCCGTGTATTCCACCAGGCCCGAAATCGTCGCGTGCATGTCCGTGCCGGCGAGTTCTTCTTCGTCGGAAATCTCACCCGTAGCGGCCCGTGTCAGGGCTGCACCGCCCAACGATGCCCGGCCCCGCCCCTTGATGGAAATGACATAATCACTCATCCCCGGCATGTAGGCGCCGCCGGCGGTGGCCGGGCCATGTAGCACGGTAATGGTGGGAATACCGGCGGCGCTCAACAGGGCGCGGCGATAGAAAATACCGCCGCCGTGAGCCCAGCTTTCTACCTGATACTGCATAAGGTTGGCGCCGGCGCTTTCCACCAGATGCACGAAGGGCAGTTTGTGCAGCAGCGCGGCATCAAGACAGGCGCGCAGTTTTTCGCCGGACTTCTGGGTCGAGGCGCCGGCGTTGATGCCGCTGTCATCCACATAGACCAGACAGCGGATGCCGGAGATAAAGCCGATACCGGCCAGGGAGGAGGCGCCGGGAATGGATTTTTCCCGGTCGGATGTATCGACGCAATAATTCGCCAAGCTGTACAGTTCTAGGAATGGCATGCCCGGATCCAGCAGGCGCGTGCGCCGCTCGCGCGGCGTCAGCTGGCCGCGTTCTTCGAAGCGGGCGCGGCGCTTTTCCGACAGCGCCCGGGCCCGGTCCTTGATCTCATAATAGTCGTCCATCAGGGACAGCATTTCTTGGCGGTTGGCCGCGAAGGTATCCGTGTTGATGCTGAGTTTGGAAGCAAAAACGCTCATCTTAAAGATTCTCCGCCATGGCTTTCGGTATAGAAATGGGGTGGTCCAGCAAGATCTGCGCATAGCCCTTGCCCTGGGCATCGCTGCGCAGTGAAGCAACGCCGCCGCCGCCCAGGATCTCGTCCATCAAAAAATTGATTGCGTTCGAACCGGGCATCAGGAAACGCTCGGTATCCCCCTCCAGGAAGTGGGAGAAGCGGTCCGAAACCACCTCCTCGCTCAACGCGGCCCAGATGTAAGGCAGGTACTCCGCCTGGCGGGCGATGATGCCCACATTGGCTTTGTTACCCTTGTCGCCACTGCGGCCCCAGGCGAGGTCGATCAGGGGAATCTCCACCATATCGCCGTCCTTGGTCGGTGCACTGGGGGACCCTGGGCGTTGGATCATGCTGTCGGCGAAAGTCTCCGTCGCGGGCCGCTCGAACGTGAATTCCCGGTCGCCAAAATCGATCTGGATGCCCAGCTCATTCTTGGGGATCAGGAAGGAAAACAGCCGTACCACGGGCGACGGCTTGGCCCGCGCACCGGAAAAACCCGACAAGCCGGGCGGTGTCGCAAGACCCAGGCCGGTTGCTTCCTTTAGCAGGATGCCGATGCCGGCCTGTTTGGGATGCTTGGCGGCAAATTTCAGGACCACCTCGCGGGCGCCGCTGATCCGGCGGTGGTCGCCGAACTGACTTTCCGCGCCCAGGATCTCGACGCTGGTTTCCGTGAAATCACCCAGGTTCGAGGCCCGCAGCGCCGTGCGCGCCCGTTTGAAGGCATTTGTGGCGAACCCCCGCGCCTTCTTGTCCGCATCGATGCCATAAAAGGTCATCAGCGTGCCGCCGCGCCAGCCGTCGCCATAGGTGGCGGAGACTTTATAAGTGTCGGTAGCGGGATAGCCCTTGGCGCCCGCCACATGAACGCGGTCTTCGGCGGTCTGGCTGATCTCCACGCCAGAAAAATCACAGACCACGTCGGGCACGATATACGCCTGTGGATCGCCGATCTCGTAGATCATCTGTTCCGAGACGGTGCCGACAGAGACCGTGCCGCCCGTGCCCTCGGCCTTGATCACATCGAAACTGCCGTCGGGGGAAACCTCGCCGATGGGGTAGCCGACGGTGTCCATGTTATCCACCACCAGGTGCCAGTCCGTGAAGTTGCCGCCCGTGGCCTGGGGGCCGCATTCCAGCAAATGGCCCGCCAGCGTTCCGCCGGACAGCTTGTCCCACTCCTCGGCGCTCCAACCAAACTCGTGGATGCAGGCACCCAGGGTAACGGCACTGTCCACCGAGCGCCCGGTGATGACGATATCGGCGCCCTTGCCCAAGGCCTGGGCGATGGGAAACGCGCCTAGATAGGCGTTGACGCTGGCCAGGCGGGCAGGGTCGGGGAAGCTTTCGCCGGAGAACATTTCGGTGGGCGAAAGTTTGTCTTTTTGTTCGATTAGGTCGTCGCCCAGGACCACAGCTACTTTCAGATCCAGGCCCTGATCCGTGATCAGGGCACGCAGCGCCTCACCACAGGCGCGGGGATTGACGCCGCCGGCGTTGGAAATAATTTTCACGCCTTGCCTAGCGATCTCGGACAAATTCTGTTTCATCACCACAGAAACAAAATCACGGGCATAGCCGGCATTCGGGTCCTTGGCGCGCGCCCGGGCCATGATAGACATGGTGATCTCGGCCAGATAGTCATAGACGATGTAATCGATGCCGCCGGCCTTTAGAAACTGCGGCGTAGCCATGCCGCTATCGCCCCAATAGCCGCTGGCGCCCCCAATGCGGATAATCTTGTCACTCATAGCTTAATTCCTTCCATTGGAATTTTTCCGGCCCGGATGGATGCCCAGGGACTTCGCGGCCACCATGACACTCGGCGGCGTAGTCGATCATCGACGAGACCAGCAGCGGCGCGTCCATCATTAAGCCCTGCATCGCACAACTCCTCCCATTAACGCGCTTGTAAATGAAGCATATTCATATATAATGAGTCAAGATCATTTTTCCTATCGGGTTACTCATTTGGAGAGAATGAGATGCTGAGTCCCTTTGACAACGAAGAACGCATTGCCTTCCGTGATACCGTCCGGCGCTTCATCGAAAAAGACATCAAGCCGTATGTGGATGAATGGGATGAAGCAGGAGAAATCCCATGGGAGATCCACGAAAAGGCCGGCGCGATAGGCTTCTTCGGCTTTGGTATCAAGGAGGAATACGGTGGCCTGGGGTTCGAGGATTGTTTCATGCGCGCTGCGGCGTGGGAAGAGTTTGGCCAATGCGGCGCCAATGGCGTTCCGGCGGCTCTGGGTGGGCGCAGTATCTCATTGGGTCCCATTCAGGATCTGGCCTCGGAAGAAATCAGACTGCGCGCGCTGGCCGATATCGTCGCCGGTCGCAAAGGTTCCTCCCTAGCGATCACGGAGCCTTCGGGCGGCTCGGATGTGGCGAACATGAAGACCAGGGCGCACCCGGACGGCAATCATTGGGTGCTGAACGGCTCGAAAACCTTTATCACGGGTGCGATGAACAGCGACTATTTCGTGGTCGGCGCCCGTACGGGCGATGAAGGCCTGGCCGGGATCTCACTGTTCTTCGTGGAAGCGGACATGCCGGGCTTCTCTCGCACGGCGATCGAACGTAAGATGGGCTGGTGGTGCTCGGACACGGCGACGCTGTATTTTGACGACTGCCGAGTGCCGGCGAAAAACCTCATGGGCGAGGAAAACAACGGTTTTATCGCCATCATGAAAAACTTCAACCTGGAGCGGGTCAATCTGATCGCACAGGCCCTGGGCATGTCGAAGCTATGCCTGAACGAATCTATTGCCTATGCCCAGGAGCGGGAGACCTTCAACCAGCCACTGATCAAGCATCAGGTGATCCGCCACAAGATCGCCGATATGTCGGCCAAGATCGACGCGGTTGAGGCCTACCTGAACCAGATCTGCTGGCTGGTCAACGAGAGCGACATGCCTTCGGCGGAGATTTGCAAGGGCAAGTTCCTGGCCACCAAGACGCTGGAATTCTGTGCCTCCGAGGCCATGCAGATTTTTGGCGGCGCCGGTTATCTGCGCGGCAATCTGGTGGAACGGGTCTACCGCGAGGTCAAGGTCATGGCCATCGGCGGCGGTTCGGAAGAAATCATGCGGGACTTGGCTGTGCGGCAAATGGGACTATAGGGCAAGGATGGGGGCAGAACGAATGGCTGAGGCGCGGACACGGACGCGGCGGCAACGGGTCGAGGAGAAAGAGCAGGCGATCATCGCTGCCGCCCGAGAGGTTTTTCAGGAACACGGCTTCGATGGGGCCAAGGTCGCCGAGATCGCCAAGCTGGCCGGTGTCGCCGAAGGAACGGTCTATCTTTATTTCGAAAACAAGAACGCCCTGTTGCTGGCCGTGGCGGTGGAGTTCTATGGCCGCCTGACCCGCGATGCCGCCGACGGTATCAAGGATCTGCCGGACACAGCCGCCAAGCTGACCTTTCTAGCCCGTCATCACATGGAGCGGGTGGCGGCGGAATGGCCCATGCTGGGCATATACATGACGCCCGCGAAAGTCTCGGATGAATACCGCCAGACCAAGGAGTACCAGTTGAATCGAACCTATGTGGAGGTGTTTGACCAAGTTATCCGCGACGCTGTGAACCGGTCCGAAATCCGCGCTGATCTGCCGCTCAGCGTGGTCCGAGATTTGTTTTATGGCGGCCTGGAATACGGCGTCCGCACCATGCGTATGCGTCCCGGCAAGACCGATATCGATGAGACCATCGCGAATTTCATGCAGGTCCTGACGGCGGGCATGTTCGTCCCACCGGCGGAAGTCGAAGCAAACGGCGGCTCCGACAAAATGAAGGTGGTATTGAGCCGCCTGGAAAAAATTGCCGGCAGGCTGGAGACAGCGGCCGGTTGAGCCACGCCGGTTTACTAGTCCGGACCTGCGCTATTTCGGTGGATTATAGCGGCCGTAGTATTCCGGGGCGCTGTAATACAGCAGATGCCGGCTGATCCACAAATCCAGTTGCTCCGAAAGCCGGTGCGCGCTGGCGCTTTCCAAATCCGCTAGGTTTTTCCGTTCGCCCGGATCTTGGATTAGGTCGTAGAGTTCCGTTTTTTCAAAAGGATAGTAGGTTTTCAGCAGTTTCCAGGGCCAGTGCACTAGGCCGGTCTGCTTCACCAATGCATTGCTATGCATGAAGACTGGTCGTGATCCGCCGGGTTGAAATACCGGCCGTCCTTGAAAACTGGCCGGTACCTCCATTCCCAGAATGTCGGGAATGGTCGCGGTAATATCCAAATGACTGACCGCGCCCTGAAAGCTGTCGCGGGGCAGGTCGGAATTCCTAGGCGGTTTTACCATGACGAAGGTGCGCATCACTTCGTCATACATGGGCCCAGAATGATTGCCAAAACCATGTTCATGAAAGGCTTCGCCGCTGTCGCCAACAATGACGACCAAAGCCTCGTCCCATAAATTCCAAGCCTTCAGGGCCGCGGCAAAGGCCGACAATTCCTGGTCCAGATTATGCACCGCGTTGAGATATCGGTTTCGGACCACCGTTTTCAACGCCGCTGGCCAAAGATAGTAGAGAGCGCCGGACCCGATCTCCGAAGGTTGATACGGCCGCGCGCCACCAGGCGGAATGACATAGGAAAAATGCGTGTTCTGCAAATTCATCCCGAGAAAAAACCGCTGTTTGTTTGCCAGACCTTCGATCCAGCGGGTAGCGATCTTAAGGGTTTGGCTATCCTCGATCTTACCAGCCGTGGCCATGCCCATGCGGATCATCCCGGCGAGGCCGCCGCCTTGGCTGTACCAGGTTTTACCTCGGAAGTTCTCCGAGTGATAGAAATAGTCGACCTCCGCCGGCACGTTCAGCCAGTTGATCATTTCTCCCCATAGTTCATTTTGCGATGAAATATAACCGGTGGTATAGCCGTGTTCCTTCATCAGCTTGAATATGGAGGTGCCGCGATAGCCCGCATCCGTCGGATAACTCTGTAAATTGAGCGAGCGCATCGGATAGCGCGAATACCAGAAGGCGACATCAGCATAGTTCGAATGGGACGCGGTGGCATAGGCTTTGTCGAAAAATATACCGTCCCCCTCGGCCAGGGATTTCAGAAATGGAATTGGTGTGGGATCCGTATGGATCAGATCCCGGCGCAGGGATTCAACCAGAACGACGATGACCGGATGATCGCCATCGGCTTTCCCAATGGGCGGAGAGGGCAGGCGCGGAATAAAGGTTTTTTCCAGCGCGGTATTCAAAACATAGTCGGCCTGGGATGGATCAAGCCGAACCAACAACATTTTGTTGAAGGCGATGGCCGAAAATTTTGCCCTTGCATGCGGCGCGCTGAGGTAAGCGCCAAAGGCCGTGACCATCAAGGCGGCAAAAACCAACCCCGTCCCCATGGGCTGCTTCATCCGGCGCGCCGGGTCGAAAAATAGCTGCACCAAGGCAAATGAAAGCAGCAGCACGGCTAGGGTGAGGCCAATGGTCTCGGCCGGCGCGGTTTGCAGCAGGTGCCGGGGGATGCGCGCCAGGTTTTCGACTAGAAAGACCACGATGTCCGTGCTTGGCAAAAAGCCGAAGTTCAAACCCAGGAACCAGCTCCAGGAACATTGCATCAACAAAATGGTGATCAACAAGATCAAAGGCAGGCTAAAAATCATGGGCAGGGGCCCACGCAGAATGACCGACGGCATGCGGGCCGCCGCGATTGCCAGCAAGAAAAGGGCGAAATAGACGGCCGCCCAGCTCAGGAGAGCATTAGCTGCGATGATCAGCAATGACCAGCAAAATTCCTCGCCACAATGCCTAGTCCGAAAATTTTCCGAAACCTCAAAGCCGACGGCAAGATCCAATATGGGTAGGCTGGCCAGCACCAATAACCGCACAATAAGCATGGTGGTATTTTACACCACCATTCGATGCGGCGCCTCGAAATATTCCGCCGACTGCATTTCGGTCAGGCGTGACACCGTGCGCTGAAATTCGAAACCACCATCGCCTTTCGGATAAATCTGCTCCACTTCCGTCTCGGCGCTGGCGATCAGCTTGATGCCGTTGTCATACAGCACATCGATCAGGATGACGAAGCGGCGGGCTTCGTTGCGCCGCTCCGAGCCCAGTTGGGGAATGTCCGAAAGGATCAAGGTATGATAATGCTGGGCCAGCTCCAGATAATCGTGGGCACCCAGGGCCGCCTCGCACAATTCGGGGAAGCTGAAACGGGCCACACCCTTGGCCTGTTGCGGCACCACTAATGTGCGGCCCCTGACTTCGACCTCCGCCGGTTCGCCTGCGGGCTTGTCGGTCAGATTTTCAAAGGCCGTGTCCAGGGCCCTCTCCGCCGCCGCGCCCAATGGCGTGTAATAAACCGGCACGCCCCTCATCCGCGCCAGGCGGTAGTCCTGCCGGCCCTCCAGACACAGGATACCCAGGCGCTGCTTCAGGTCCTCGATGAACGGCAGGAACAGTTGCCGGTTCAGACCGCCTTTGTACAGATCATCCGGCGCCCGGTTCGAGGTGGCGATCACCACTACGCCCAACTCAAACAGACGGCCAAACAGACGGCCCAGTATGGTGGCGTCGGCAATATCGCGGACCTCGAATTCATCAAAACACAACAACCAGGTGGCCTCCGCGATGTCCTCGGCGATGGGCGGGATTGGATCATCGCCTCGACCTTGCTTAGCTCTCTCGTGCGCCGGGGCCTTGCGGAAGGCGTTGATGCGGCCATGCACCTCGCCCATGAATTCATGGAAATGCACCCGGCGCTTGCGCGTGATCGGCGCGCCTTCAAAGAACATATCCATCAACATGGATTTGCCCCGGCCCACCTCGCCATAGATATACAGGCCCTCGGGCGCCGGCTCCTTCTGGCCGCGGCCAAACAGGAACTGCCGCCAACCGCTCGCTTGGTTTGGATCGTATTGCGCCAGGCGGTGATGCAACATCTGCAGTTTTTCCGCCGCCAGCTCCTGACCCGGATCCGAGTCCAGCTGGCCGGTCCGGCGCAGGGCCCGGTAGCGCTCTAACGGGGCATTCGCGTCCACTCGACAACCGTTCCCAGTGCGTTCCTGGTGCCCGGCGCTATTTCTGTCCGTCCACGACGCCGGGGTCGCGCACCGCACCATAGGCGGCGCTGCGTGCCAGGGCGGCATAGCTGCGCAAGGCGCGGGAGACATGGCGGTCCCGGTTCAGGGGTTTCCAGCCGCCGTCCTCGCGGGCGGACATGGCCTGATGCCGGCGCTCGATCTCCTGTGGGGCCACATTCAGCTGCAACAGGCGCTCGGGGATATCTATCTCCACCTCGTCGCCGTTTTCGATCAGGGCGATCAGGCCGCCTTCGCCAGCTTCGGGCGAAATGTGGCCCAGCGACAGCCCGGACGAGGCGCCGGAAAAACGCCCGTCCGTGATCAAGGCGCATTCCGCGCCCAGGCCCACGGCCTTGATCATCGATGTGGGCATCAGCATTTCCTGCATGCCGGGGCCGCCGCGGGGGCCTTCGTAGCGGACCACGACCACGTCGCCCGCCTTGACCTCGCCAGCCATGATGCCGTCGCCGGCGGCGTCCTGGCTTTCGAACACCACTGCCGAGCCCTTGAACTTTAGGATAGATGCATCAACGCCGGCGGTTTTGACTATACAGCCGTCTTCAGCCAGATTGCCGAACAGTACGGCTAGACCGCCATCCACGGAATAGGCGTGCTTGATGTCCCGGATACAGCCGTCGGCCCGGTCCAGATCCAGGCTGTCGTAGCAACTGTCCTGACTGAAGGCGGCGATGGAGCGGATGCGTCCCGGCGCGGCGGAATAGAATTTCTTCACATCTTCATCACCGGTGCGGCGCACGTCCCATTTCGCAAGGGTTTCGCCCAAGGTTTCGCCCAGGACATTGCTAACCGAGGTGTCCAACAAACCGCCCCGGTCCAATTCGCCCATGATGCCCATGATGCCACCGGCCCGATGCACGTCCTCCATGTGGTAATATGGCACCGACGGCGAGACCTTGCAGATATTGGGCACCTTACGGGACAGGGCGTCCATGTCGGCCATCTTGAAATCGACCTCGCCTTCAAAGGCGATGCCCAGCAGATGCAGTACCGTGTTGGTGGAACCGCCCATGGCTATGTCCAGGGCCATGGCGTTCTCGAACGCCTTGACGGTGGCAATATTGCGCGGCAGCACGGCGGCGTCATCCTGCTCGTAATAGCGCTTGGTCATCTCGACGATCCGCCGGCCGGCCTGCAGGAACAGCTCCTTGCGCCGTGCATGCGTTGCCACGATGGAGCCGTTGCCCGGCAGCGCCAGACCCAGCGCCTCGGCCAGGCAGTTCATGGAATTCGCCGTAAACATTCCCGAACAGCTGCCACATGTGGGGCAGGCTAGGCGTTCCATTTCCAGCAATTCCTCCGGCGAGACATTGGGGTCGTTACTGGCCACCAGGGTATCGAGCAAATCCAACTCCGAACCCTTGGTGGCGCCGGCCTTGCCCGCCTCCATGGGGCCGCCGGAGACGAAGATCGTGGGGATGTTCAGGCGCATCGCCGCCATCAACATGCCCGGTGTGATCTTGTCGCAGTTGGAGATGCAGACCAGGGCGTCGGCCCGGTGCGCCTGGACCATATATTCCACCGCGTCCGCGATCAGCTCGCGGCTGGGCAGGCTGTACAGCATGCCGTCATGGCCCATGGCGATACCGTCATCCACAGCGATGGTGTTGAATTCCTTGGCGTTGGCGCCGGCGGCCTCAATCTCGCGGGCGACCATCTGGCCAAGATCTTTCAGGTGCACATGCCCCGGCACGAACTGTGTAAACGAGTTCGCGATCGCGATGACCGGCTTGTCCATATCCTTTTCCTGGGTTCCGGTGGCGCGCCACAGTGAACGCGCGGCGGCGGCGCGGGGCCCTTGGGTGGTCAGATGTGAACGATAAGCAGGCATAGCGATATTTCCTTCGTATTGACAAACTAATTGTAAGAACGGCGCGGAACCTAGCAGGTTCCGAGGTGTGTTTCCAACATCGATTGGCGCCCGGAAACGGCCGCGACGATAGGCATCAACGCACCTTGCCTTGGATTACTGGGGCAAGCCCAGCAATGACGGAGGGCACGGTGGCGCATAACACTGGCCGTCATGCTGGGCTTGACCCAGGCGTCCGCGCATCCAGGCGCTCAGGCGCAAGAAACATTCGGGCAAGTTGTTTACCTTTTTTCGAAAATCTGACAGCATAACAGCCATGGAAATAGCTTATGACTTATCGGGAGCGTGATGATCGTGTCGGATGACCGGGCCAGCGAATATCGCAATCAACGCAGCGGTGGGGATGAAGTGTTCGCCGTCGTGACGCCACAATTGCGGCGCGGCGAACGCGCCCTCTGGACCGAGCGCCCATCGCCCCTGGCGCGGGCCAGATCCAAGTTGACGTTCTTTCTGTTCGGCATTCCCTTTTTTTGCTTCGCCGTGTTCTGGATCGCCGGCGCGTCGCAATCCGGCGATGCGATTTTTCCCCTGTTTGGCATCCCCTTCGTGGTGGTCGGCGCTGGTCTTCTGCTATCGCCCGTATGGAGCTTTTGGGAGGCCAGGAACTGGCTGGTCTACGCCATCACCGACCAGCGCATTTTGATCATCCGCACCTTTCCAAGGCGCAAGGTGGAGAGCTTCGAGCCCAGCGATATAACCAAGCTGGAACGTACCACCAAGTCGGATGGTTCCGGCAACGTAATATTCGCCGAAGAAGAACGCCGGGGCAGGAACGGCACCTACATGATGCCGCGCGGATTTTATGGCGTACCCAATGCCATGCAGGTCGAGGAAGCCGTGATGAAACTGCGGAAATCCGAGGGGTAATGCTGGATTCCACATGAAATGACCACCCGTTTGGAATCATTCTCTAGCCTGCTAATAACCGCCGATGTGGAAACCAACCCGTGCGACTCCAGGAAAATCCTAGCCCAGATCCGCGTTAGACCCTGGCAATTTATGACGCAGCATATCTGGAGCTGGCCACAAGGTACCACATCCCGCGCGCCACCCAGGACTAGGCACTTATCCGAGCAGCAAGCATATCCGAGGTGTGGGCGCTGCCTGAATATAAGAGGCTAAACTTGATGTACCGTTATCCCTGGGCGTAGCGGAGGCTTGAGGCTCCGGGGCTGCAAACTCTTGCGCTTGTCGCCCTGGATTGCCAAGTTAAGCTCGGAAATAATCTAATTAGGTCAATATACCTTGAGGCGTGTGCGAAGCCACCCATTTGCCTTACCCCGCCAGCCACGCTATCAAATTAGCGGCTAGCGTTCATTTGGAAGAGGCACGGCATGACGACTGAAAAATCTGGTTGGGTTGTGGGGAAAATTCTGGCAGAGCAGGCCCGCACAAGGCCTGAAGAGCCGCTGATCCAGTTTGAACGTGGCCACATGCATACCTACGCTGAGGCGCACGCGTTGGCCAACCGGGCCGGCAATGGTTATGCCGGGATCGGCATCGGCTTTGGCGACAACGTTGCCGTGATGTTGAACAACCGCCTGGAATACCTGTGGTCCTGGTTCGGGCTCAGCCGCATTGGTGGCGTGCTGGTGGGCATTAATACCGCCCTCAAGGGCACGTTTCTTACTCACGTCTTGACCAACACCAAGGCCCGCGTTGGCGTGTTCGAGCCGGAATTCCTGCCCTGGCTGGCGGAGATCGAAGACACGGTGCCTGACATGCAAACGGTCTATGTGCCGGCGGATGTTTATGACGCCGACAATCTGCCCACTTTCAAACGAATCCAGGTGCGCTGTTTTGACGAGATAATGGCAGGTGCGGATGACGAGATCAATGTGGAGGTCACCTACCGCGACATGGGCATGATCATGTTTACCTCCGGCACCACCGGGCCCTCGAAAGGTGCGTTGATGCCCCACGGTCATCTGTACCTGTTCGGCCATTGCATGCAGGTCCATCTGGGCATGACAAGGGAGGATATCTACTACATCCCCATGCCCATGTTTCATGCCCAGGGCATTTTGATGCAGTTCTTCGCCACGCTCATCACCGGGGGCAGCGCCGTCATGGTCAAGCAGTTCCGGGCCACCACCTGGATTGACGATATCCGCGAGCACAAGGCGACCCTGGCCAACCTGTTGGGCGTGATGAACGATTTCGTGTTGCGCCAGGAGGCCAAACCCGAGGACACTGATAATAATCTGCGCATGGTTTGTGCCGTGCCCGTTACTGACGAGACCTTGGAGGCGCTTCGTTCGCGCTTCGCCATTCCAAAATTCAACGAGATTTTCGGCATGACGGAATGCAATCTACCCGTGGCCCGGCCTGTGGATGCGCCGGACGAGGCAGGCTGTTCCGGCAAGGTCTGGGACGAGTATTTCGAGGTCATTATCGCCGACCCCGAGACCGACGAGGAAATCCCTGCCGGCGACGTGGGTGAAATTCTGGTGCGTCCAAAAGAGGCCTATTGCTTCATGGCCGGCTATAACGGCATGCACGACCGCACGGTGGAGACCTGGCGCAATTTCTGGTTCCACACTGGGGATGCGGGCCGCATGGATGATCGTGGCTATGTCTGGTACATCGACCGCATCAAGGACACCATTCGCAGGCGCGGCGAAAATATCTCGTCCTTCGAGGTCGAGGCGGTGTTCCTGGAGCACGAAGCGGTCAAGGAGGCTGCCGCCGTCGCTGTCGCGGCGGACGAAGGCGGCGAAGACGAAGTGCTGATCTGCCTGATCCTGGAAGATGGTGTGACGCCGCCCGCGCCCGAAGCCCTGCTGGACTACGCCTCGCCCCGCATGCCGTATTTTGCGGTACCCCGCTATGTGGAGTATGTGGACGAGATCCCGACCACGCCGACGGCCAAGATCCAAAAGAACAAGCTGCGCGACCGCGGTCTTTCCGCCGCCGCCTGGGACCGGGATGCGGCGGGCTATAAGGTCAAGCGTGGATAAACCCCGCGCCCGCACCGCTTCCGCCTTGCTGGAAGAAATGGCGGCGCTGCAGCCGGATCACGAATGCGTCGTCGATGGCGGCCGCCGCTGGAGCTACGTCCGGCTATTGGCGGAATCCCAGACCATCGCCAATGGCCTCTGGGCCCTGGGCGTGCGCCCCGGCGACCGGGTGGCGATCCTGATGGGTAACCGGGCCGAATGGCTGTCCAGTTATTTTGCGATTTTGGGCCTGGGCGCCACGGCGGTGGCCCTGAACACCTGGCTGACCCCGCCCGAACAGGCATATCAGCTGAACCATGCCGAGGTTACGACGCTGATCCTGGCGGCTCGCTTCAGACACCGCGACGTCCTGGCGGAGCTGGAGGAAATGCGTGCGGTCATTCCTGGGGGCTTGCCGGCCCTCGCCCGCCTGGTGGTCCTGGGCGACCGAGTGTCCGGCGGCGCCACGTCCTTCGCCGATTTGGCCCCCATTGGCGAAACCGCGCCAAGCGGCATCTGGGGCGCGGCAAAACCTGATGATGTCGCCTGTATACTCTATACCTCCGGCTCCACGGCTTGGCCCAAGGGGGTGCCGTTGCAGCATTGGGGCCTGATCGACAATATGTGGCAGATTGGCGAACGCATGCATTTGGGCCCGGATGACCGGCTGTGGTTCGCGGTCTCGCTGTTCTGGTCCTTCGGCTGTGTTAATGCCCTGTTCGCCATGCTGAGCCATGGCGGCACAATGGTCTTGCAGCATCATTTCGAGGCAGGCGAGGCCCTGCGCCTGATCGAGGGGGAACGCTGCACCGTGTTCTATGGCACACCCAACATTGCCCTGGCCCTGGCCGAGCACCCTGACCGGGCCAGGCACGATCTGTCGAGCCTGCGCACGGGTGCCGCCATCGGCACGCCGGAACAGATGCGGATGATCGTCGACCTGGGCGCAAAAGATATCTGCAACGTCTATGGCCTGACCGAAGCTTATGGAAACTCTGCCGTCACCGACGCCAACGCGCCCGTGGCACAGCGGCTGGTCGCCAGCGGCGCGCCCTTGGAGGGCGTGGAACTGGTGATCCTGGAGCTGGAGACCGGCGCGCCCATGCCCCAGGGCGAGGTCGGCGAAATCGCCCTGCGCGGCCACGTCATGCTCGGTTATTTGAACGACCCAAGGACCACCGCTGCGTCCATGACCGACGATGGCTTTTTCCTGACCGGTGATCTGGGCCTGTTAGACGATGCGGGCTGGGTACAATACCAGGGCCGGCGCAAGGAGTTGATCAAGAGCGGCGGCATCAATATCGCCCCGGCGGAAATCGAAGTGGCGCTGGGGTCCCACGCCGCTATCGCCTCCGTCTTCGTCACCGGCCTTGACGATGCCCGCCTGGATCAGGCCATCGGTGCCGTCGTGGTCCTGCACCCCGGCCAGAGCGCGACCGAGGACGAGCTACGGCGGCATTGCCGGCGGTCCCTGGCTGCGTATAAGGTTCCGCATCACTTCATTTTTGTTGCCGCGAACGAATTACCCGTCACCTCGACGGAAAAGCTGCAGCGCAACCGCTTGTACGAGCTGTTCGCCACATAGGCCATATCCGGAGAAAGCAATGTCCGATGATATCGACCAAGAAGCCTTCCGCAAGTTCGAGCATGATGGCTGGAATAGCCTTTCCGGCGGTTATCATGATCATTGGGAGTGTCTAACGCCCCAGATCATTCCCCGGTTGTTGCAAGAGACGGGTATTGGTGACGGCAGCCAGGTGCTCGATGTCGCCTCCGGCCCCGGCTATGCCGCCGGCGCGGCGGCGGCCATGGGTGCGGCGGCGACCGGCATCGATCTGGCGGAGAATATGCGCGATCTGGCGGCGAAAAATTTTCCCGACGTCTCGTTTCAGCTGGGCGATGCCGAGGATTTGCCTTTTGACAAGGGCAGCTTCGACGTGGTCACGATGAATTTCGGCGTACTGCATTTTCCCGATGCAGACAAGGCCTTGGCCGAGGCATTCCGTGTCCTGAAATCCGGCGGCCGTCTGGGCTTCACCGCCTGGGATGGACCGGAAGGCTCCGCCCTGGGCATGGCGTCGGACGCCATCCTCCAGGAAGGCACGGTTAGGGTGGATCTGCCCAAGGGCACGCCCATCTTCCGTTTTGCCGACCATGCTGAATGCGCAGCGGTGCTGGGCGGCATCGGCTTCAGGGATACCGCCAGTACGGACATCATGCTGACCTGGCAACTGCCCAGGCCAGATGCCTTGATGGAGAGCTTCCGCCAGGCCACGGCCCGCATGAGTGCGCTGTTGGGCGCACAGGATCCCGCCAAGCTGCCCGCCATCAAGGCGGCGATGACCGAGGCCTGCAGGCCCTTTGACAACGGCACCACCACGGATCTGCCCATGCCAGCCGTATTGACGGTCGGTAAGAAACCTTAGCGAAACGCTTTAGTAGTTCGCTGGTCGCTTCGCCTGAAAAGCGGCTACGCCCTCGGCAAAGTCCGGGCTGGCGCGGACCCGGTCGCCTAGGGCCTGTTCCATGGCCTCGCGGGTTTGATTGACCGCATCGTCGGTGGCGCTGATCTGTTCCTTCACCGCCTGTACCGCCATGGGGCTGTTGGCGGCGATGGTCTCGGCCATGTTGATGGCCCAGGGCATCAGCTCGTTCCGGGGCAGCACCCGGTTGATTAGATTGATCCGCGCGGCCTCGTTCGCATCGATCAACTGACCACCCAGGATCAGTTCCATGGCGTGTACATGGGCGATTTGCTGGCGCAGGCGCAGGGCGGCACCGCCAAAGGGATAGACGCCCCATTTCACTTCCGGTAATCCGAATCGTGCTTCGGGCGCGGCGGCACGGATATCGGTCGAGAGAAGCAGCTCCACCCCACCGCCGGCGCAATCGCCATTGACGGCGGCAACAATGGGCTTGCGGTAGGCGCCGTACTTCAACAGGCCCTTGTAGATGCTCTGGGACAGCTCCGGACTGGCGGAGAGGTCGCCGGACAGATCTGCCCCGGCGCAAAACGATTGCTCTCCCGCGCCGGTCAGGATCAGGCAACGATAGGGCGCGTCCTGCAATTTCAGCCACAGATCACCCAGGTCCGCTAGATCTTGGCGGCTCAAGGCGTTGCGCTTGGCCTGGTTGTCCATGGTGATGATGGCGATATGGGAACCATGTTCCGTAACCGTCAGCGTCATTACGAACCCTCCTCTTCCGGCGCCACATCGACAACGACTTTTCCCATGGCGCGGCGTTCGGTCAGCAGGCGCAATGCCTCGACACCTTGTTCCAGGGGCAAACGGTGGGTGATAATGGGCCGCAGATGGCCTTGTTTATAGAATTCGCCCAGCTCCGCCATGGAGCGCACTACCAGCTCCGGCTTGTGCCAGCGGAAATAGCGGTAGGACGAACCTAGCGCTGACCGGTGCTTGACCAACAAGCGGTTGGCGGGAACCTTGGGCACGCCGCCGACAAAACCAAAATGCACGAAGCGCCCGCCCCAACCCAGCGCCGATAACGCGCTGTCGAACAGTTTTCCACCCACGGGATCAAAGCAGACATCGGCACCCTTGCCGTCCGTCATTTCCATGACCCGGTCTTTCAGGTTTTCATTGGCGTAGTTCACCACTTCGTCGGCGCCGTGTTCACGCACCGCCTGGAGGCGTTCGTCGCTGCTGGCCCCAGCGATCACGCGGGCGCCCATGGCCTTGCCGATTTCCACCGCAGCCAGGCCCGAACCGCCCGCCGCGCCAAGGACCAGCATGGTTTCGCCCGACTCCAGACGGCCCTGCCAGCGGATCGCCAGATGGGCCGTCAAATAGGCGATGGTGAAGGCGGCGCCGTCAGCGAAGTTCATGCCGTCGAACAGATGCCAGCACTCGGCCTCCACCGCGATGGCCTGGTCGGCGAAGCCGCCGTGAGCCAATGTGGCCATGACCTTGTCGCCGGGTTTGAAGTCCTCGACACCCGCGCCCACCGCCGCGACCCGCCCGGCGCCTTCAAGGCCCGGCGCGAAAGGGAAATCCGGCTTGGTCTGATAATTGCCCCCGACCATGATGGTATCGGCGAAGTTGGCGGACGAAGCCACGATGTCGATCAGGATTTCACCCTTGCCCGGTGCCGGCGCCGGCATTTCGCCTATCTCCAGCGTTTCAACGCCAGCCCAGGCCCGGCAAATAAGTGCCCGCATTACTGTCTCTCCCAACCATGACTACCTGCCCCCATGATGCCCGAGCCGGCATGAGATGCAAATGGCGTCGTGCGGACCCTTGGGTTACAAAGGAGCGAATTGAAATTTCAACATGAAAGACCAAACCTCCATGCAATTGAAAACCGACAAGATGATTGCCCGCAAGGAAGACGGCGTGGGCTGGCTGATCTTCAACAATCCGGCCCGGCGCAACGCCGTATCCATGGCCATGTGGGAGGCCGTAGGCGAAGCGATGGCGGACTTCGAGGCCGACGATTCTATCCGCGTCGTGGTGATGACGGGCGAGGGCGATAAAGCCTTCGTCTCGGGCGCGGATATCTCCGAATTCGCCGAGAACCGCAACTCCGCCGCCGCCGAGGAACGCTACAATGAAGCCTCGGCGCAGGCGCATCGTGGCATGACGGGCTTGAGCAAGCCCCTGATAGCGATGGTCCAGGGTTATTGTATTGGCGGCGGCGTGGCCGTCGCCCTGGCCGCCGATATCCGCATAGCTGCCGACGATACCCAGTACGCCGTACCTGCCGCCCGGTTGGGCCTCGGCTATGGCTATGCCGGCCTGAACACCTTGGTCTCCCTGGTCGGTCCGGCCATGGCCAAGGAGATCTTCTTTACCGCGCGCCGCTTCAGCGCCGAGGAGGCCCTGGCCATCGGTCTGGTCAATCGTGTGGTGCCGGTCGATCAGCTGGAAGAGGTGGTCAAAGAATACACCACCATGATCAAGGAGAACGCACCCCTGACCATCCGCGCCGCCAAGGCCACGGTCAAGGAGGTCCTGAAGGATCCGGAGAAGCGCGATTTGGCGGCCCTGGACGCGATGATCAAAAGCTGTTTCGACAGCGAGGATTTCACCGAAGGCCGCACCGCCTTCATGGAAAAGCGCAAGCCCAACTTCAAGGGTAAATAGACGCAAAATAAAGGAGGATACATCATGGGAACGTTGAATGGACGGGTGGCGATCGTCACCGGGTCGGGCCGGGGCATTGGCCGCGAGGTCGCCGTGCAACTGGCCGAGCTGGGCGTCAAGGTCGTGGTCAATGACCTGGATGCCGGGCCGGCGGATGAGGTTGTGGCCGAGATCAAGGCCGCCGGCGGCGAGGCTGTGGCCTGCGCCGGTTCCGTAACCGAGGCCGGCTTCGCCGAGCGCTTTGTCGGCACTGCCATCGATACTTATGGCGATCTGCATATCATCATCAACAACGCTGGCTATACCTGGGATGCGGTGATCCAGAAGATGACCGAGGAACAGTTCGACGCCATGATCGATGTGCATCTAAAGGCGCCGTGGCGAATCTTAAAGGAGGCGGCGGAATTCATCCGTGTCAAATCCAAGGGCGAGACTCAAGAAGGCAATCTCATCGTACGCAAGGTGGTCAATATCTCGTCGATCTCCGGCACCAGGGGTAATGCGGGGCAGACCAACTATTCTTCCGCCAAGGCTGCCGTAGTGGGCCTGTCGAAAACCCTGGCCAAGGAATGGGGCCGCTACAACGTCGCCGTCAATTCAGTCGCTTTTGGCTTTGTTGAGACGCGCCTGACGGAGGCCACGGACGAGAAGAAATTAATCGAGATCGAGGGCAAGGAAATTCCTGTGGGCGTGCCGGTGCAAAATGTCGCCGCCGCCAAGATGATGATCCCCATGGGCCGGGCCGGAACGCCGATCGAGGCCGCCGGCGCCGTGGTCGCCCTGTGCCTGCCGCAGTCGGATTACATTTCCGGCCAGCTGATCGAAGTAACTGGCGGGCTATAGAGCGGACTGTGGAAGGATAGCCACGATGAATGATCTTTTGATCGAACAGAATGACGGACTGTTGTCCCTAACCCTGAACCGCCCTGAGCAGATGAATGCCATGTCGGGCGAAATGGTGCAGGGGGCGACGGTGGCGGTGATGGACGTGGTGGAGAACAAATCCGCCCGCGCCATTCTGTTGACTGGCAGTGGACGCGGTTTCTGTGCCGGGGCGGATCTTTCGGGCGGCGGCCTGACCAATGCTCGGGAGACTATCGAGGGACGGATGATGGCGGGCATCAACCGCCTTATTCTGGCCATCCGCGAGGTGCCGGTACCGGTCGTCGTTGCCCTGAATGGTGCCGCGGCGGGGGCGGGTTGCGGCCTGGCTCTGTCCGGCGACATGATTATCGCGGGGCAGTCGGGCAAATTGCTGACGGCCTTCGCCCGCATCGGCGCGGTGTTGGATGGGGGGATGTCCTGGTCCCTAACCAACAAGCTGGGACCGGCCCGCGCCATGGGCATGGCCATGCTGGCGGATCAAGCCATTGATGCCCAGACCGCCAAGGACTGGGGCTTGGTCTGGGATGTGGTCGAAGATGACGCCCTGATGGACGAGGCCATGAAACTGGCCCGGCGCCTGGCCACCGGCCCCACCGTCGCTCTGGGCCTGATCAAACGCCAAATTGCCTTGGCCCAAACAGGCTCCATGGCCGATACCCTACGGTTCGAAGCCGCCTGCCAGGGCCAGGCCTTTAAGACCGATGATTTCCCCGAGGGCGTGGCTGCATTTCAGGAGAAGCGCAAGGCGAACTTCGAAGGACGCTAAGCCGAGCGTTCCCGTAATGGCTCTTTCGGCGCGAATTTTAGTAGCGACTTTAGTGTTATCGATTGCATGGTGGCGCGGGTCAGGTCGTCGATCTCGGCGCGGACGTTGTCCAGGGCTTGGCTGATGGGTGTGCTGATGGCGGCTTCGTTGTCCTCGGCCTCTTGAAAGTCGGGCTCGAACAGTTCCATGACATCCCACAGGGTGACCCGTCTGACATTGCCGCTGAAACGATAGCCGCCGCCGACCCCGCGCACCGACTGGATCAACCCGGCGCGGACCAGGCGGCGCATGACCTTGGCCAGATGATGGGCCGAGATGCCGTAACGGGCAGCGATGTCGGCGGTGGACATTTGACGCTCCGGATCGGCGGCTAGCTCCAACACCGCATAGAGGGCAAATTGCGTTGATTTTTGCAGGCGCATATTTTCAGCCCCGCTCCAGACTTTTTTCCAATTCCATGTACGGCCCCGCCGTCATGCCCTGGCTGCGGAAAAAGGACAGGTTCAAGCCATCGTTGCGCGAGACCATGGTGCGCACGGTGGAAACGCCGTCTTGCCTGAACCTTTGGCAGACCGCCTCCAGCAGGCCGCTGCCGATGCCATCCTCCCGGCAATCGGGGCTGACATTGACGGCGAAGACCCAACCGCAGGGCGGCGAGCCGAATTCCCAGGTGCGGATTTCACCAACGATGAAGCCGACCATTTCGCCAGCCGCCTCGGCGATCAAGAAATAGCGCCCGAAATGTTCCTCCACCACATAGGTCTGAAACATTTCCCGCCAATAATTAGGCTTGGCCAGGCCGGTGTGGATTTCATCTAGTCGGATGACCGTGTCGAGATCGGCAGTGACCGCATCCCGGAAAGCTTTAGTTGTCTCGCTCATGGCTGGCCCAATCACGGTTGGACCGGAGGGTCGTCGTCCACGTCCCAGTCCTGCTCCGGCTCAGGATAGCGTTGCAGCCATTCTCGCACAAGGGCGACATGCTCCGCTTCCTTCTGCGCAAATTCTCTGGCCAGGGCACGCAGCTCGTCCGTGGGCGCCTGAGTGGCGACTTCGGTATAAAATTTTAAGGCGCGCTGCTCCGCTGCCAGGGCCAGGGTCAGGGCCTGATGGGGCTGTATCAGATAATGCATCTCGCCTAATGGAATAGACTCCGGACTTTCCAGATTGCTCCAGGCATAGTCGGCGGCTGCCATGGATGTGTTGGCGGCGCCGTGCTCGGTGGCCAGCTCAGCGGCGTGCTTGGCCTCGATCTCCGCCAGCTTGGTGAACAGGTCGCCGACCTCAACATTGTTGACGCCATACATCTGATCGGCCAGGTCCTGGTAGCGCTCCGCCGTCTCGTTCTCGATGGCGTAGGCGTGGGCCAGCAGGGCCTCGCGGTCGTTCGTCTTGTCCGAGGCGCTCATGGCAGGAACTCCGCTTCGAAATCAACGCTCGCAGTGGTATCCGGGCTGAAGGCCGGTTGATAGGGCGCGCGCTTGCCGCGGTATAGAATGCCGGTGTTGAAGCCGTCATCGGTCAGGACCCGGCGCGCCGCCCGGGCCCTGTCGTCCGTTGGGTCGACCGAAGCTGGATGCACCTGTTTGGCCCATTCGCGTTCCTCGGGGCGGAAGGTAACACAAGGGCTGAGGATCTCGATTAGGGAAAAGCCCGGATGATTGATCGCCTCGACAATGGTTTGCGCCGTGCCCTTGGCGTCGCCCGAAAAGGTTCGGGCAACGAAATTCGCACCCGCCGCCAGGGCGATTACCAGGGGGTGAAACGGTCTAAGGCCCGTGCCGCCCGGCACTAGGGCGCTGTCCCATTCGGGCGGCGTCGTGGGTGAGGGCTGACCCTTGGTCATACCATAGACCTGATTGTCCATGACGATATAGGTCAGATCCACGTTGCGCCGGCATGCATGCATGAAGTGATTGCCGCCGATGGAATAGCCGTCGCCATCGCCGCCCGTGGCGATTACCAGCAGATCGGGCCGGCTTAACTTCAGGCCCGTGGCCAAAGGCAATGCCCGGCCATGCACGCCATGAAAGCCATAACACGAGGTATAGGCCGGCACGCGGGAGGAACAGCCGATGCCGGAGATCACGGCGACCTCCTCGGGCGGGCGGGCGACCTCTGCCATGGCCATGGTGATGGCCATCAGGATGGAGAAATCGCCGCAGCCGGGACACCAGACCGGCTTCAGATCCGATTTATAGTCGCGCGCCGTCAGGACGCATGCGTTCTCTGCCGTCATGACAACCACTCCTCCAACTTGGTGGCGATCTCCGCCGCCCGAAACAGTTGCGGGCCGGGCCGGGCATATAGATCGGCCATGGCGGGTAGATCAAACTGCGCCTTCAGGTGGCCAAAGAACTGCGCCATCTGGCTTTGTTCGATAACCAGGATCTGCTCGCAGCCCTCCAGCGCATCAGCCAGGGCCTTAGGCTGCGCCGGGCTGATCAGTCGCAGGGAGATCAAGCGCAGGCGTTTGCCGTCGGGATCCAGGCGCCGCATGGCTTCGCGAACCGGGCCGGTGGAGGAGCCCCAGGTGATAATGGCGGCGGGGCCATCGCCTTCGATCTGGGCCCAATGGCCGCCATAGTCGAAATCCACGATCTTGCGCAGGCGTTTGTCCAATTGCTGATTATGGTCGGCAACGCCCGATGATGGCCTGCCGCTTTCGGCATGTTCCAGACCATCGGCGGTATATTGCCCGCCGGGCGTGCTCGGCAAGGCCATGGGCGAGACGCCCGATGCCGTCAGGGCATAGCGTTGATAGTTCTCGCCAGGTTCCTCGGCCACCAGGCGGCGGGTGGCGAAGGCTAGCGCCGGCGGCTTTTCTACAATGCCCAAGGCCTGGCCGAAGGATTGATCGGACAGCATGATGGTGGGCACCTGCAAGGATTCGGCCAGATGCGTGGACCACTGGGCGGTGAACAGACAGTCGGAAATGGAATTTGGCGCCGTTACCACGTGGGGCGCGTCGCCATGCAGGCCATAGACCGCGATGTTCAGATCGGATTGCTCCGACTTGGTCGGGATGCCTGTGGAGGGTCCGCCGCGCATGACGTTGATCACCAGTATGGGAATTTCCGCTGCCACGGCCAAGCCTATGGACTCACTCATCAAGGCCAGGCCGGGGCCCGAGGTTGCGGTCAGCACGGCGGAACCGCCGAAGGAGCCGCCGATGATCATGTTGATGGAGGCCAATTCATCCTCCGCCTGGACCAGCAGGCCGCCGGCCTTTTGCAGGCGCGGCGCCAGCCATTCCAGAATTTCCGTGGCCGGGGTGATGGGATAAGCGGCGGAAAAACGTACGCCGGCGCGCATGGCGCCATAACCCGCCGCCTGATTACCTGAAATGATCCAGCGCGCGGCCTCCTTTGGGGCGGGGTCCAGTTTTGCCAGGTTGAAATTGGCGGTCGCCTCATAGCCAAGATCCACCGCCGTCAGGCCCTGGGCTATCGCAGCCTCGCCCTTTTTCTCCAGCCGCTCACCGATCAGGGCGGCGACCGCATCCCGTGGCAGCCCGATGGCACCGGCGACTGAACCCAGGGCGACCATGTTGGGCCGGGTACCTTTGTGAGACCGGGTCAGGGTCTTTAGATTAATTTCTTCCAGCCGTGGCTCCGGCTCGGTCACGATGCGGGGCAGCTCCGCCCCGGCCTCGCCTGATATCGCCAGCGTCTCCGCGCCAAGCAGCAGTTCGCCGGCGAAACGGCCGGCATTTTTCCAATCGATGGCAAATAACAGATCGACCTCATCGCCCTGGATCTCGACCGGGCTTGTTGACAAGGTGACGAATGCCGCCGCCTCGCCGCCACGAATCTGCGGTCCGAAGGATTTGGTCATCAGACCGTAGTAACCGACCCGCGCCGCAGCCCGCAGCAGGATTTCCGCCGCCGTCATGACGCCGGAACCGCCGCTGCCAAGCATGACAACACTTAGCGACTGCCTCGGTGCTGCCGTCACGTTGGCGATTGGCCGGTCCAGAGTGGTTTCTATCTGGTTCATCAAAGCTTCCTCCATACGTTTTCCCGTTCGAATTAGGCTTGACGGCAAAAACCGTATTGTGGTACTTGAATACTAGATTAGCTGATTGAAACGGATTCCGTCAATTCCTTTTTGGGCCGTTTTTGGGTTTTGGGGACCTTAACAGCTGGGTTTTCGGGGGAAAGACAACACCAGGGGAAGACGAAGAGGTCATGATTTTTAATTGGGAGAGCATCCAAGATGACCGTGCAAGAAATTGTCGACCGCTGCCAGGCGCTATTCGACGACCTGGACTTCAACGCCGTTAAGGATTGGAAGGCCGCCAACCCTGCTGGCAAGGCCATTGGCTATTTGCCTATCTATGTGCCGCGCGAGATCATCCATGCCGCCGGCATGTTGCCCGTGGGCATCTTCGGCGGTGGTGATCAGTTAGAAGTGATCCACGGCGATGCCTACTATCAAAGCTACATCTGCCGCATTCCCCGCTCCACCATCGAGCTGGGGCTGACCGGGCGCCTGGACAGTTTGGACGGCATGCTGTTCCCCTCCATCTGCGATGTGATCCGCAATCTCTCCGGCATGTGGCAGTTGTTGTTCAAGGACAAGTACGTCAAATATTTCGACCTGCCCCAGACCTATAAGGACGACATCGGCGGCGCTTTCTATATCCACGAGATGCAGACTTTGCGCGAGGATCTGGGCAAGCTGGCCGGACGCGAGATCGCCGACGAAGATCTGCAAAATTCCATCGCGGTCTATAACGAGAACCGCCAGGTCATCAACGAGCTCTATCAAATGCGCGCCAAACAGCCCTGGCAGGCGCCCACGTCTGAGATTTATCTGCTGTTGCGTGCCGGCATGGTGTTGCCGGTGGAGGAACATACCCAAATGCTGCGCGGCTATCTTGCTGCTGCGGAGGCTGAGGAACGGCCCCAGCGGGACAATTGCCGAGTGGTGGTCAACGGCGTGTTCTGCGAACAGCCGCCGCTTGGTCTGATCAAGTCCCTGGAAATGGCCGGCTGTTATGTGGTCGATGATGATTTCCTGCTGATTACCCGTTGGTTGATCGACGACGTGCCGACCACGGGCGATCCCATGGATAATCTGTCGAAAGCCTTCCTGCATCATTCCGCCGCGACCTCGGCCAAGTTCGAGCCGGACAAGGCGGACAAGGGCAAGTTCCTGATCAATCAGGTGCGCAACAGCGGCGCCGAGGGCGTGGTCTTTGCTGCCCCAAGTTTCTGTGACCCCGCGTTGCTGGACCGACCCATGTTGCAGGAGGCCCTGAACCGGGACGACATCCCCTTCACCGCCTTCAAATACGCCGAGAATACCGGACAGATGCAGGCGATCCGCGAACAAGCGGGCACCTTCGCCGATTCAATCAAGCTATGGAGCGCATGATGAACAAAGCCGCCCCCAGAAAACCCTCGACCGAGGTGATCAAGGAAGCTTCCATGCTGAAGCAGAAGGTGATGATCGACGAAAATTTCACCCGTCTGTCCACGGCCAATGAAGACGGTCGCAAGGTCGTCTCCACCTTCGTGCCGGGCAATTTGAACGAACTGCTGATGTGCTTTGATCTCGACCGCAATTTTCCAGAGATCAACGCCCTGCAGAACGGCATGCGCAAAAAATCCGGCCGCCTGATCATGGAGGCCGAGCGTAACGGCCAATCCGAAGACGTCTGCACTTACGTCAAATCCGATCTGGGCATGATTGAACAAGGCAACATAGGGCCCACGGGCGAAAAGCTGCCCGATCCTGATGTCCTGCTGCTGTCATACACCGGCTGTTTCACCTTCATGAAATGGTTCGAGCTGGTACGGGAGCGTTACGACTGCGAAACAATCATGCTGCACGTGCCCTATCAGGCCGATGGTTCGATCACCCAAAACATGCGCGACTACGTGGTCAAGCAGCTCAAGGACGACGTCATCCCGACGTTGGAGCGGGTTAGCGGCGTCAAGTTCGATATCGACCGTTTGCGGCAGTACCTCAGGCAATCGCAGAAGGCTGAGGATGATCTGGTCTGGATTCTTCAGGCGGCCAAGAACAAACCTTCACCCATCGACGCGTTCTTTGGCGGCGTCTATTACATTGGACCGATCTTCACCGCCTTCCGCGGCACCGAGGCGGCTACGGAATACTATCAGACCCTGCGCGGCGAGATCGAACAACGCCTGGCCGAGGGCCTGGGCCCGGTCACGCCGGAAGGTGATTTTGGCAAGGAGAAATTCCGTCTGGTCGTCGAAGGCACGCCGAACTACACCAATTTTCGTGAATTCTGGAAAATGTTTTATGACGAAGGCGCCGTCGTGGTCGCCTCCACTTACACCAAGGTCGGCGGCGTCTATGACCTAGGCTTTCGGCATGATCCGGACAATCCGCTGAAATCTTTGGCCGACTATTGCCTCGGCTGCTACACCAACCTCAGCCTGCCGGCGCGGATCAAGATGTTGTGCAACTACATCGACGACTATCAGGCCGACGGCCTGCTGGTTAATTCGGTGAAGAGCTGTAACAGTTTTTCCGCCGGACAGCTGCTGATGCTGCGCGAGATTGAAAAACGTACCGGTAAGCCGGGCGCCTTTATCGAGACCGATTTGGTCGACCCGCGCTATTTCTCCGCTGCCAACGTGAAGAACCGAATGGAGAGCTACTTCCAGATGCTGGAACAAAAAAGCGCCACCCAGGCGGCCTAGGAGATACGGTCATGGAAACTTTTATCGGTATCGACCTGGGTTCCACCACCACCAAGGCGGTGGTGATGGACGAAAGCCAACAGGTCCTGGGACGGGGCATCACCAATTCCCGCTCCAATTACGACGTGGCGGCCGAGGTCGCCAAACAGGAGGCGCTGCTGAACACCCGCTTCCATCTGTTTCGCCAGACCCTGGACGGGATTTCGGCCCTGGATGGACGTCTGGATGATTTTCTCGACCAACTGGTGCGGGATTTCCGCCTGGAGCAGTTTCTGGAGCAGCTTGTGGATCTGGAACAGACCTGCATCGCCAATGCTGATCCGGAACGCTTTGGCGGCGAGACGGATGCCCTGCATGAAGCGCTGGCGGAAGTCTTTCGCCGCCTGAATAAGGAGGCTCCGGAACAGTTCGCGCCGGGGGCACAGCGCAAGTCCGATTTCTTTCGCGACATCGCCGGCTCCCGCTATCTGGCGGTGGGCGAAGCGGTGGCGAACGAAAGCAATCTATCCTTCGACCATGTCCTCAACGTCTACGACCGTTCCATCATCGACGTGGAAAACCGCATATCCGAGGAAAGCTTGTCGGACAAGCTGCTCCGCGCCCTGGACCGTACCTTCGCCGCCTACGCCGATCTATCGGCGGCATCCGATGCGGTGCATGAACCCATCAGGGAGGTGCTGAATACGCCGTTGGAGGAGACATTTGTCATCGGCACCGGTTATGGCCGGGCCCGGCTGCCGTTTTCTAAGGACCATATCCGTTCGGAAATCCTCTGCCATGGCCTGGGCGCGCATGTAATGTATCCCGACACCTCCACTGTGCTGGATATCGGCGGCCAGGATACCAAGGCGATCCAGGTCGATCCCGCCGGCATTGTCGAGAACTTTCAGATGAATGACCGTTGCGCCGCCGGCTGTGGCCGCTATCTGGGCTATATCGCCGACGAGATGAACCTAGGGCTACACGAACTTGGCCCCTTGGCTTTGAAGTCGACCCGTAATGTACGCATCAACTCCACCTGCACTGTTTTCGCTGGGGCCGAGCTGCGTGACCGGTTATCCCTGGGCGAGGCGCGGGAAGATATCCTGGCCGGTCTGCACCGAGCGATCATTCTGAGGGCCATGTCGATCCTGTCCCGTTCGGGCGGTATCCGCGATCAATTCACCTTCACGGGCGGTGTTGCCAACAACGGCGCGGCGGTGAAGGCATTGAAGCAGTTGATCCAGGAAAACTATGGCGAATTGTCCATCAACATCGACCCGGATTCGATCTTCACCGGGGCCCTGGGCGCGGCCACTTTTGCCCAGCGGGCTGTGGCTGACGGCGAAGTCGCCTAGGTCGAGCACTAGAGGGGAAGCGGCAAAATGCATATTTCAGCAGGTATCGATATTGGCACCGGCGCCGTCAAGGCGGTGTTGTTCAAGAGCGAGGGCGGCGAGAACCCCGAATGGCTGGGTAAGCGTGTGGAACGTATCCGCCGCCGTGAGCCGATGGATCTGGCCTGGCAATGCTATGATGAATTGCTGGCCGAGGCCAGTTTGACGGAAGACGATATCGATTATGTAGCGACCACCGGCGAGGGTGAGAATATCGAATTCCGCACCGGGCATTTCTATTCCATGACCACGCACGCTCGCGGCGCCATTTATCTGGACCCCGACACCCGCGCGGCCATGGACGTGGGCGCCTTGCATGGCCGGGCAATCCGCGTCGATGACCGGGGCAAGGTCCTGACCTACAAAATGACCTCCCAATGCGCCTCGGGATCTGGGCAGTTTTTGGAAAACATCGCCCGCTATCTAGGCGTGGCCCTGGACGAGGTTGGCGAGCTGTCGCAACAAGCCGACGATCCGGAGGCGGTTAGTTCCATCTGTGCCGTGCTGGCGGAAACGGACGTGATCAACATGGTCAGCCGGGGCATCTCGACGCAGAACATCCTGAAGGGCATCCATACCTCCATGGCTGACCGTCTGGTCAAACTGTTGAAATCCACCAAGGTGGGCGAAGGCACGGTGCTGGTCACCGGCGGCTTGGCAAATGACAGCGGCTTGGTGGCAACCATGGCCGAGCGCATGGTGGCACAGAAAATGACGGATTTGGATCTGCGTGCCCACCCCGATTCCATCTACGCCGGCGCCATTGGCGCAGCTCTGTGGGGCGCCTTCCGGCATCAGAAACTGGCGGGCTTGGAAGCACTGCCTAAAGCGTCGTAAGCTAGTTCAAAATTAGAGGGAGGCGCAATCATGGCACTATTGATCAACGAGACCTGCACCGCCTGCGATGCCTGCGAACCGGTCTGCCCCAACGAGGCCATATCGGTCGGCGATCCAATCTATGCCATCGATGCCTTCAAATGCACCGAATGCGTCGGCCATGAAGACGAACCCCAATGCCGTCTGGTCTGTCCGGTGGTTGACTGCATCGAACAGAATCCTGATTTCGTCGAAAGCGAAGACGAGCTGATGGCTAAATTCAAAATGCTGGATAACTAAGGTAGGCGCTTTGACCCGAGCCTTTCCGAGGTTAAGACAACCTAGGTAATAGCTCGCTATCGATCATTGAAACGATCTTGTCTAACGCGGTCGAAAGACTGCCGATGCTTGAAATAGAGCTCTCCAAGTTCGTTAAATACAGTGCAATATGGCTCTTTTTATATCGCGCCTATTTCCAGATAAATGCAGATGTGGCCCACGTTTGAAAATTGACTCTGAGCCTTTTCCATCTAGAGAAGGATCACAGTGAAGTGCCAAAACTTCTTCGTCTCCAGTTCCATCTGGATATGGCGTATCAAGGTGCATACAAGATTTCTCTAAGAAGAATGTCTCCCCAGCTTCTTGAGCAATCCATATTTCAAAATAGTTCACATAAATACTATCATATCTCGATGGATGGCGAGCGCGACTAAGATCGGAACCATAAGTATCGCGGCCCAGTCCAATGGCAACCTTATTCGTGCCAGAACGAAAAAAGACGTCTACATGATTAGTTTTCGCGAGAGGCTTGAAAATCTTCTGCACTCTCTGCCTATGTTTATTTAAAGTGGATGGATCAGTGATTATCAATGACATCCGAACCGCCAAGCACTAGATCAACCTCACCGAGTGTCAAGCCGTACAGCTCGCAAACAATCGTGTCGATTTTTTCATCAATAACAGGAGGTGCGCCATGGTGAAATCCACGCTACCAAGGTTCTCGCCGACGGAGGAAAATAGCGACAGCGCCATTGATCAACGCCGCGCCTGGGTCGAGGCGGAAAGTGGCATTGATCTTGCTGCCCTGCACCACGCGGGCGAGGCGGAAGCCTATCGTGGCAATATCGAAAATCAGTTCGGTTATGTGCGCCTGCCCATCGGCATCGCCGGACCCCTGTTGCTGCGGGGTGAGCACGCAAAGGGAGAATTTCTGGTCCCCATGGTCACCACGGAAGGGACGCTTGTTGCCTCCTATAACCGGGGCATGAAGGCAATCACGCTTTCGGGCGGGGCCGAGACGGAGGTCTACCAGAACGAAATCCATTCCAACGCCACCTTTGAAACACCTTCTCCCCAAGCTGTCGGCACGCTGCGGGAGTGGATGGAAGGGAACCAGGCCGCCATATCCGCCGTGGTCGATGACAGTACCGGCCACGGTCGCCTGCTGCGCTGTGAATATATTCCCTTAGGCAGCCGTCTGATCGTCAATTTCGTCTATGATCCAGCCGACGCCATGGGCATCAACATGATCACCCATGTCAGCCATGCCATCTGTACCATGATCTCGGATCATCACGGTGGCCTGACCTTCCATTTTCCTTCCTCCGTTCAGGGAGATAAAAAGGCTACCTTCCATAACTTCACCAAGGGCCGTGGCCGCAGCGTTCGAGCGCGCTTGTTGTTGCAACGGGAGGCGATCTCGGACCTGCTGCATTCCTCGGCGGAGATGATGCTGCGCTATTACCGCAATAATCTGGAGATCGGCCATCTGACGGGGGGCATTGGTTTCAACATGCACATCGCCAACGGCATCACCGCCCTGGGCCTGGCGACCGGTCAGGACGTTGCCTATGTGGGGGAAAGCGCCAACGGCCTGACCTCGATAGAAGAACATGGCGATGAATTGCTGTTCGAGGTCACCATACCTTCGCTGTATGTTGGCACGGTTGGCGGCGGCACGCGGCTGCCTACCCACCTGCCTTGCCTGGAGATGCTGGGTTGCACCGGGCCGGGTGGAGCGCTGAAGCTGGCCGAGATTTTCGCCGCCACCTGCTTGGCGGGTGAGATTTCCGTGCTCGCGGCCATTGCGTCGGATCAGTTTGTCCGGGCCCATAACCGTTTGGGACGCAATAGGCCAAATTAGATTTTGCTACAGGCGCCACCAGTTCAGAACCAGAACACAAGGAGGCGCACATACCGACCGGAACTTCACGGGACTAGGCCAAGTAATGGCACACAAGTTGCAAGGATATTATCGCCCAGAAATTTGAAAACATCGATGACCACACGTGATACATTGCGGACGGTGGCTGCCGGTATGTCATTGAATTTGGGGAAAACTGGCTTCAGGCCTAATAGGCTCGAAGCTGTTTTGGTGCACACCTCTACTGCGTCGCATTTGTCACGACGGCGAACTGATGAAAATGCTCGTCATGTTGGGGAGTTATTTTCTTGGCTTCGCCGGGAATTATTCCATCACAGCTTGGTATGAGCACTTTGTCTTTTGTCAGGCATGATGCCGTATTTCATATTGCGGCGAATATTTTGAGAGGACGTCTCCATTAAGGTTCTGATCGCATTTGCAATGGCGGGTCGGTTCGTCGCCGTGTCGCCATGGCGCAGAATGACCACCTAGGGACATTCAAGGGCCTTGCTTAAAACTCTCGGGCGGCGGTAAGAAATTTACCGCTTGTTGGTTGCGGATGCTCCACTGGAGACAAGGCATCAAGCATCTGTTCGACGCTGATGTCAGGCATCACACGTCTCGCGCCATGGCTGTTGCTGGCCGCCCACGGCGGTAGGTACAAAATCCAGTCAAGATTGCACGGTTCCAGCTAGCCAAAACGGCCTGTTTGTAATTCATATATTACGATAGATTGGTTTTGCAATGTCATTAATAGGTTACTATTTTCCGGATACCGATTGGTTAAGGTGCATGCTGGAGTAACTGAAGTCATGGCGACCGGCGATTTGCGGATCGAAACGCGGCAACGGGTGCTTTATGTGCTGATCGACCGGCCGGCTAAACGCAATGCCTTGAGCCGGTCCGTGTTGGAGCAACTGGGCGCTGCCTTTACCGCTGCTGCCGCGGATGGGGATTTGCTGGCCGCCGTGTTGCGCGGTGCCGGCGATAAAAGTTTCGCCGCTGGCGGCGATTTGCATGATTTGGCCAGTGTGCGAACCCTAACCGAGGCGACCGAGATGTCCTTGCAGGCCAGGGCGGCACTGGAGGCGATCCGGCGGTTTCCGGTGCCGGTGATCGCCGCCCTGAATGGTGATGCCCTGGGCGGCGGGGCTGAATTGGCCGCCGCCTGCGATTTTCGTATTTTCGCGGCGCACGCTCGTATCGGCTTTATCCAGGGACGGTTGAATATTACTTCGGCCTGGGGCGGCGGCGTTGATCTGATGCGTCTGGTCGGGCCGGTTCGGGCCATGCGCATGCTGGGCCGGACCGAGTTGCTAGGCGGTGAGGACGCCATGGCGATTGGTCTTGGCGACGCAGTTGCTGATGAAGATCTGGACGTTGCCGTGGCGGCGTTTGTGAAGCCTATGCTAAGACAAGCCCCTCACGTCATGCGCGCTTTCAAGGAATTGAATCTGGCGCAGCGCCGAGGTGCCCCGCGGCAGGAATTGCTGGACCTGGAAACCAGAAATTTTGCCACCGCCTGGGTGCATGATGATCATTGGTCCGCCGCTGACGGCATTTTGAAAAAGGAAGACTAGGACATGATTGACAGCGTCACTACGGCCCAGGCCATGCCCCCTTCGATGCCATCGTCCACAACACCGTCGGGCATTGAAATTCCCCAGGTTGCGACCGCCGATATGGTCAAAAGCGATCCCGGCCAGCCTGGCGAATATCCTTTTACTAGAGGCATCTTTCCCAACGGCTACCGAGGCCGACTGTGGACCATCCGGCAGTATTCCGGTTTCGGCTCGGCCGAGGAAACAAATCAACGCTACCGCTTTCTCCTCGATCAGGGCCAGACCGGCCTGTCCGTGGCCCTGGATTTGCCCACGCAGTGCGGTTATGACCCCACCGACGCCATGGCCCGCTCAGAAGTCGGTAAGGTCGGGGTTTCCATTGCTACCCTGGCGGACATGGAGATCCTGCTGGATGGCATCGACCTCGCTTCCATTTCCACTTCGTTCACCATCAACGGCACGGCGCCGATGATTTACGCCATGTATCTGGCCGCCGCCGACAAAAAAGGCGTACCCCGGGAAAGCCTGACGGGTACCATTCAGAACGACATTCTCAAGGAATATGTGGCGCGGGGAACCTGGATCTTTCCGGTTCGTCCCTCGTTAAGGCTAATAGCGGATTCGATCCTCTTTTCCAATGAAGCTACGCCACGCTTCAACCCCATCTCAATCGCCGGCGCGCACGTTCGCGACGCCGGCTCCACGGCGGTGGAGGAGATGGGCTTTACCCTGGCCAATGGCCTGGCCTATGTGGATGAAATGCTGCGCCGGGGCGGTGACGTCAACCATTTCGCCAAGCGTCTCAGCTTCTTCTTTTATGTCCATATGGATTTCTTCGAGGAGATTTGCAAATTCCGTGCCGGGCGCCGGGTCTGGGCCCGCCTGATGCAGGGACGCTATGGCGTGACCGATCCCAAGGCCTTGATGTTCCGCTTTGGCGTGGTCTGCGGCGGCTCCTCCCTGACGGCAGCGCAGCCTTACAATAATATTGTCCGCGTTGGCATCGAGAACATGGCTGCGGTATTCGGCGGGGCGCAATCGATCTTCACAGCCGCCTATGACGAGGCCTACCAAATTCCTACTGAATTCAGCGCCGAGACGGCATTGCGCACGCAGCAGATGGTGGCCTATGAAAGCGGTATTTCAAAGACCGTGGATCCCCTCGGCGGTAGCTACTACGTGGAATATCTGACCGATGAAATGGATGCGGCGATCACCAAGGTGATCGCCGAGATCGAAGACTATGGCGGCGCCGAGAAGGCTATCGAGGACGGCTATCTACAAAGCCGCATCGCCCAGCGCGCCCTGGAACGAAAATTGCAGACTGATGCGGGCGAGCGCGTGGTGGTGGGGCAGAACCATTTTCGCCGCGAGGATGAAGACGCCAATGATTTTGGCGAAGTCTTCAAGCTGGATACCAAGATTGTCGGTCAGACCGTGGACCACTTCAACAAGGTTCGCGCCGAACGGGACGGTGCGGCGGCGGCAAAGGCCCTGGAAAAGCTGTCCCGGGCGGCGGCGGGAGATGCGGAAAATCTACTCCCCCATATGATCGATTGCTGTCACGCCTACGTCAGTATTGGCGAGATGGTCGACGCCTTGAAGGATCATTGGGGCGAATTCCAGGAGCCCGTTGGACTATGACTGTGTCTATTAGGGGCGGGTTATGAGTTTGAACGGAAAACGCATTCTGATCGCCAAGCCGGGCCTGGACGGCCACGATGTGGGCGCCAAGGTGATTGCCTTGGCCCTGCGCGATGCCGGCGCCGAGGTGATCTATACCGGCCTGCGAAAGGCGCCTGATTTCATCGCCAACGTGGCGGTGGAGGAGGACGTGGATGCGGTGGGTCTGTCCATATTGTCGGGTAGCCATATGGAGCTGGTGGCGGAAACGGCACGACAGCTAAGGGCCCTGGACGGCGGCGCTATACCCTTGTTCGTCGGCGGTACCATTCCTGCGGATGATCATGCGAAGTTGATCGAAGCCGGCGCGTGGGGAATTTTTACCGCTGATATGAAGATCGAGGATGTTGTCGCCGAGATTGACGCGGCACTGGATTGAAGGGCTGGAGGCCAATGAAATGAGAATAGGCGGATGAGCGATTTTCTGGGTGACGAGCACCGGGCCCTGCAAGCGCGTTTCGGCACGGAAAACATTGCCAAAGTGATCGAGGATGTCGCGATGAAAGATCGGGTTGGCAGTGTTGACAAGGTCTTTATCGAAAGCCGGGATATGTTCTTTCTGGCCAGTGTCAACGGCGATGGCCAGCCAACGTCATCATACAAGGGCGGCGATCCGGGCTTTGTCCGGGTGCTGGATGACAAAACGATTGTCTTTCCCAGCTATGACGGCAACGGCATGTACTATTCCATGGGCAACATCGCAAACAACGCCAAATTGGGCCTGTTGTTCATCGATTTTGAAACACCGCACCGTCTGCGACTGGAAGGCACCGCTAAGCTGGATGATGATCCCGCCCTGTTGGCCAGCTACGCGGAGGCGCAATTGGTGGTCCGCGTTGCCGTGGCGCGGGTTTGGGTCAACTGCCCCCGTTACGTGCACCGCTATCAGCGCGTTGAGACCTCCCGCTATGTGCCGCGCGATGGCGTGCCCGCACCGCTGGCGACCTGGAAGCGGATTGATGAGATGCAGGACGCATTGCCCGAACATGACCGAGACCGGGTTGAAAAAGCGGGCGGTCTGATCACTGGCCAGGAATACCGTGACAAACTGCTGAAGGGCGAGACCTAGGTCAGCCCTTTCGTCGGCTATCCCAATGTCATCGATTTAACGAAGTCAGGTACCTCCACGCCGTCAAGATTACGGGGATCGGGTTCGGGCGGCATGATCTGCATCTTGACCGGTATGACGCCGGCCCAGATCGGCAGGGCATAATCTTCTTCGTCATCCACCGGACCGCCGGTGCGAAGCTTGGCCGAGGCTTCCTCGATCGGCAGGGATAGCACGGCCGTCTGCTTGGCCTCGTCATCCGTCATCGGGCGCAGTGTCTCTTTGCGGCCGGGATAAAGGTGATCGATCAGGCCATCGAGCTTGGCCGCTTTCTGCTCTGGGTCGGTGATCTTTTCCGGAGTGCCGAACACCATGACGGAGCGAAAGTTCGCGGAATGATGCAGACCGCTTCGGGCCAGGACCAAACCATCAAGGAGCGCGACTGTCAGGCAAACCTGGCTGCCTTCCGCCGCCTTTATGCCCCGGCCGCCACTCGAGGCGTGCCAATAGACATGATCGCCTTCGCGCCACTGAAAAGTCGGCATCACAACGGGGGAACCATCAATTACATAGCCCACATTGCAAAGCGGCATGGCGTCAAGAATGCCGTAAATGGTCTCGCGGTCGAAGTACCCGCGTTCCCGCGCCCGCCGTAATCGGGTGCGTTCAGATATCGCCAGTGTCTCGGTCATCGCTCGACCCCTTATTCTTTCCGTTGTGCATTGCATAAATCCATAGCCCACACGAGGGCGCCTCGAAAGATCCAATTTTGCAGGAAAACATGATGCCAATCGGCCATTGTGAACAGAGGTTTTGTACTGATAGCTGTGAAACCTGTCTATGATATTCACCGAATTTTGGTTCCTTCGGAGACATGGGCACATGGCAATACCCAAAAACCGTGAAATTTATGGCGCGACCATCAAAATGTTCGGCTCGGAACCCGAGCCGCCGTTCGAGGCCAGTGAACGTCAAATAAAGGATTGGGGGCGGGAATGGGGCTGCGACAACGATGTGGGCCAAATCCGCTTGGTGCTGATGCACCGGCCTGGCAATGAATTTGATATCATTGACCCGAGCAAGCGCATTGAGGAGATCGGCTCCTTCGGTGATCTACAAGCCGGCTGGTATTGGCAAAGCGAAGAAATCCCACCGTTCGATGAGATGCAGGCACAGCACGATGCCCTGGCCGACACCTTGCGGGCCGAAGGGGCGGAAGTGGTTTATCTCGAAGGGGTCAAGGAAAACCAGTTCAAATCCGTTTACACCCGCGATAGCGCTTTCGCCATCAAGGGCGGCGCCATCGTCTCCCGCATGGCGCCCCGTATGCGCCAGGGCGAGGAGCAGACGGTTGCACGCACCCTGGCCAATCTGGGCATGCCTATTCTTCGCACCATCAGTGGCAACGGCATGATCGAAGGCGGCAGCTTTGCCTGGCTCAACAGCCGGACGGCGGTTGTCGGACGCGGCATCCGTGTCAACGACGAGGCGATCGAGCAGACGGCAGAGGTGCTCAAGCGCCAAGGCGTCGACCTATTGGTCGTGGATTTGCCTGCCTACAGCATTCATATTGATGGCTGGATGTTGATGATTGATGTGGATCTTTGCCTGCTCGACCCGCGAGGCTTGCCGTATTCCTTTTTGGAGAATTTGCGGGCCATGGGTATCCGCACCATCGAGATTTCGCCGGAAGACGACGCCTGGATTGTTAATGCGCTGGCCGTGCGACCCGGCCGCGTCATCATGCCTGGGGGTACGTCCAACCGAACGGCGGATGAACTGGATAAACACGGTATTGAAATCATCACCGTCGACTACGGCAAGATGCAGCTCGGTGGTGGTGGAATTCACTGTTCAACATGCCCGTTGATCAGGGAATCTGTCTAGGGCCGAAGCGCCATGCCGCCCGCTCCTCCTCCCGGCCGCCCCCAGGATCATATTTCAATGGGTGGCCGGGACGGGCAGCGGGCGGTCCAGAGATTCGATGTAGGCCCAATCCGATCTAATCAAAGCCTGAAAAGGTAACGACTTTTTCCAACGGTGCGCGCGGCGTGCGCAGGGTGTTTTCGATGGCCGAGGTGTCTTCGTAGCCAAGGGTGATGACGGCGGCGAGGGCTTCGTTTTCGCCGGCGCCGGTCCATTTGCGCACGATCTTGTGATACATGTGCCAGGCTGCCTGTGGGCAGGTGTGCAGGCCGTGTTGGCGGGCCACCAGCATGATGGTCTGCATCAACATGCCCAGATCAAGCCAGGAACCGACCTCAAGGGATTTGTCGATAAAGATGAACAGACCTACGGGCGCATCGAACAAGGTGTAATTGCGGTTATGCTGTTCGAAGGTGCGCTCCCGATCACCCTTCTTTATGTCCAGCAAGCCATACAAGTCCCAGCCGACTGCGCGCCGCCGGGCCCGCCAGGGTTCGCCAAGATTGTCGGGATAAAATACTCTTTCGCCCTCGTGTTCCGCCACGCCCGTCTCGCGCACGCGGAGGCGGGAGGCGATGACATCGTCGGTGATGCCTTGTCTCACGTCGCCTGAGACCGCATGCACGATCCAGGGCTGCATGTTGGTGCCGCTGGGGGAGCGCAGGCTCAGCTGCAGAATTTTGGCAACGGTTTTCTGGGGCACGGGGGTGGGCAGGTATGCCCGCACGGAACGGCGCGATTCAATGGCTTCGACTAGATCCACGGTGAACTCTCCTGACTAAACAGCATGATAGTTTTGCCGACTGTATCGTCTGAATAGGCACCAATGTCTATAAGGTGATGCGGGCGGCGGCGAGGATGGGCCCACAGACCCCTTTTGTACAATGATGGCGCAGCCGTCCCGGCCGCCCTCGGCCAGCTCCTCGCGGCTAAGGTCAAGTTGTATCGCTTCACCACGCCACTGACCCAAGGCACGCATATCCCGCACTACATTGAAGTAGCTCAGCTTGTTGCCGGTATTTTCACTGCGTTTGATGGGGACGTCCTTGCGCTGGTCATAGCGCACCAGCCAGAAGGCGGCACCTGCCCGCTTGCCAGGCTTGTCGGGTGCTGCCGCCAACGAGACCACTATGCGGCCATCCTAATGGGCCAGCCGCAGGCCGGGCGCGCCATTACCGTCGCGCCGTTCGGCTTCGATTGCTGCTTCCACGGCGGATGCGTCCGAGCCCACGGCGTGTTGCCGGCCGCCTATGACCATCTGCGGGGTATAGACGCTGCGGTTGCGCAATGCGGCGGCGTAGTGGCGCTGGCGGTCCGCCGGCGGGCAGGATTTGCAGCCCTGTGAAGTATACAGCTCCACCACCACCTGATTGCCCGGCCCGGCCTGAGCGCCATGGAGCGGAAAGAACGACAGCAAGCAGAGACCGGCTAATAGGGACAGAGTCTTTCGGGATAAAATTTTCATGCCTGGAACTTAGTGATCGTCCGCTTCACCTGAAAATCAATTGTCGGTAAGCGCGCGCCGTAACCGCGATGTTGGCTGAACGCAAACGGCCCGGCACATATGACGAATGTGCCGGGCCGTTCGCAGTTTTGAATGGCCTGAAAGATCAGGCCGCGTCGTTCATCAGGTTGCGCAGTACGTACTGCAGAATGCCGCCGTGGCGGTAGTATTCCACCTCGTCCAAAGTATCGATACGGCACAGCAGGATGATCTCGCGCGCGCTACCGTCGGAGTAGTTGATCTTGCAGGTCACATCCATACGCGGCGTGATGCCGCTCGCGATGCCCGTGATGTCAAAGGTTTCCGTGCCATCCAGCTTCAAGGAACCTCGGCTGTCGCCGTCCTTGAACTGCAGGGGTAGAACGCCCATGCCAACCAGGTTGGAGCGGTGGATACGTTCGAAACTCTCAACGATCACCGCGCCCACGCCCAGCAGCTGGGTGCCCTTGGCGGCCCAGTCGCGCGAAGATCCGGTGCCGTATTCCTTGCCTGCCACGATGACCAGGGGCACGCCCTCTTCACGATAGCGCATGGCGGCATCGTAAATGGGCATTTCCTCGCCACTGGGTTGGTGCCTGGTAACGCCACCCTCGGTGCCGGGGGCCATCTCGTTGCGGATGCGCGTATTGGCGAAGGTACCGCGCATCATGACCTCGTGATTGCCCCGGCGTGAACCGTAGGAATTGAACTCCCGTGCCGGCACCTGGCGGTCATTGAGATAAGTCGCCGCGGGGCTGTCGCCGGCGATGGAGCCGGCGGGAGAGATATGATCCGTGGTCACCGTGTCGCCCAACACGGCTAATTCACGGGCCCCGTTCAGATCAGTGAAGCCACCGGCATCCGCCGCCATGCCCTCGAAATACGGGGGGTATTGCACGTAGGTGGAGACCGCGTCCCAGTCATAGGTCAGGGTCTCCTTGGCGGTGACCGCCTGCCACTCCTTGGGCCCGGTGAAGACATCGCTGTAGCGGCTGCCGAACATGGCCGGAGTCAGGGCCTTGGCCACCGTATCGGCCACTTCCTGCTGCGTTGGCCAGATATCCTTTAAATAGACCGGCTCGCCGTCGCTGCTCTTGCCCAGGGGTTCCGTGGTTAGATCTCTATTCAGGCTGCCGGCCAGGGCATAGGCCACCACTAGGGGCGGCGAGGCCAGATAGTTGGCTCGGACATGGGGGCTGATCCGGCCCTCGAAGTTGCGGTTGCCTGAAAGCACGGCGCAGGCGACCAGATCACCTTCGGTAATGGCATCCGAAATCGGCTCCCCCAGGGGGCCAGAATTGCCAATGCAGGTAGTGCAGCCAAAGCCGACCACGTTGAAGCCCAGCGCATCCAAGTCGCCCTGCAATCCGGCGGCATTCAGATAGTCGGCAACGACCTGGCTGCCCGGCGCCAGGGACGTCTTGACCCAGGGTTTGGTCTGCAAACCCTTGGCATGGGCTTTTTGCGCTACTAGCCCGGCGGCCACCAGGACCGAGGGGTTGGAGGTGTTTGTGCAGGATGTAATCGCCGCGATCACCACGTCGCCGCTGCGCAAGCTGTAATCGGTACCGGCTACCGACACCGCCTTTTCGGTATCTGCACCGGCCATCAAGCCGGGCAGTTCGCCGGCAAAGGCGGTTTTCGCCTTGTCCAGATCGACACGGTCCTTGGGCTGTCTTGGGCCGGAGATGCACGGCACCACGGTACCCATATCCAATTCCAGAGTTTCTGTGAAGACCGGGTCGGGGCTGGCGGCATCGCGCCACATGCCCTGGGCCTTGGCATAGGCCTCGACCAGCTTGACCTGGGCCGGGTCGCGGGAGGTGAACTCCAAATAGCGCAGAGTTTCCTGATCAACCGGGAAGAAGCCGCAGGTGGCGCCGTATTCCGGCGCCATGTTGGCGATTGTGGCCCGATCGGTCAGGGGCAGGCTGTCCAGGCCGGAACCATAGAATTCAACGAACTTGCCCACCACGCCCTGGGCGCGTAACATTTCCGTCACGGTCAGTACTAGATCGGTGGCTGTGGTACCTGCCGGCAGCGTGCCGGTCAGCTTCATGCCGATAACTTCGGGGATCAGCATTGATACAGGCTGTCCCAACATGGCCGCCTCGGCCTCAATGCCGCCGACACCCCAGCCCAGGACGGCCAGGCCGTTGACCATGGTGGTGTGGCTGTCGGTGCCGACCAGGGTATCGGGATAGGCGATGGTCTTGCCTCTGTTTTCCGAGGTCCAGGTCACCTGGGCCAGATATTCCACATTGACCTGATGGCAGATGCCGGTCCCTGGCGGTACCACGCGGAAATTGTCAAAGGCGCCCTGGCCCCAGCGTAAAAAGGCATAGCGTTCGCCGTTGCGGTCAAACTCCAACTCGATGTTCTTGGCTAGGGAATCGGCTGTTCCCGCATGGTCAACCATCACCGAGTGATCGATCACCAGATCAACGGGGGACAGCGGATTGATCTTTTTTGGATCGCCGCCCATGGCGACCACGGCCTCACGCATGGCGGCCAGATCGACCACTGCCGGAACGCCCGTAAAATCCTGCATCAGCACACGGGCTGGTCGATAGGCGATTTCCTGATCCGAACGCTGGTCCTGCAGCCAGGCCGCCACGGCCTTGACGTCATCGGTGGTGACGCTGCGGCCATCTTCGTGGCGCAGCAGGTTCTCCAAAAGAACCTTTAGGGAATAAGGCAGGCGGGAAAGATCACCCAGGCCGCCTTCCGAGGCCGCGGGCAGCGAGAAATAATCATAATCGGTCCCGTCCACGTTCAGCGTGCGGCGGGTATTAAGGGAATCATTGCCGACGGAGGTCATGGGCAGTCTCCTCTTGGTATATGGCGTCAATTCGGCCCCCAAAATGCCTGGGCCTCGAAATGGGTGCGAAATGACAGCGTCTAGAGGTGCGCGCGGCACGGTGTGCCGGCGGCGCGACCTAATTCCATGCCACTGTCATATCCAACAAGGCGCTTCATAGACCCTTTTTCTTTAGAAATCACCACCCCGAGGGGCAATTTTTGCGATCTTCTCTGGCCGAAGCCAATCTGACGACATAGGCTGTGACGAC